>OJKY01000013.1_pt1 | contig 215672 bp, 168 predicted proteins | sample 1596571 | NCBI WGS metagenome assembly OJKY01 (sample SAMEA4350170, study PRJEB24818) | metagenome | biome: human; feature: gut; material: faeces | place: Denmark | collected 2013-09 | reverse complement strand
GCATTGTGGGGTAAGGGGAAGGTATGCACAAATCGGACAAAATTCACGCTCATACTATCATGATGCATAGTGTTCAAGCTCTTTACTGCAATTGAGATTGCCATTGAGATTGCTTGCGGATTTTAGGAGAAACAATAAGTTCACGGGCACGACGGCTGACACAATATTGCCACAAAGCCAACAACAAGACCGCCAGCAGAATTGCTTGCCAGGCAGAAAGATAAACAGATGAAATCTGGGCTCCCGACCAATGTTGTATCTGTGCCATGCTCCCGTTCAATAACCGTACGGCAATCTCCACTCCCTGTGATACAAAAGCTACTATCCAGCAATTACATGTAGAAAGTACCAATGCCAGTAAAGTAATAGCCAAAATACAAATAGAAAGCGGAGCAACAACCAGATTAGCCAACAGAAAATAAGCCGGAAACGCACCAAAATAATAAAGGACGAACGGTAAGGTTCCAAGTTGGGCAGCCATAGAAAGCGACAGAATATTCCAGACATACCCCGCAACTTTATTACGAAAGTGACATAAGCCACTGAATAAAGGATAAAACAAAAGAATGGAAAAAACAGCAACAAAGGAAAGCTGGAAACTGATATCAAACAAATACATCGGCTGGTAAACCAACATCAGAAAGGCTGCCAGTGAAAGTGCGGAAAACCCAGAAAAACGTTCTTCTGAAACAACTGAGGCCAGTGTATAAACCGTAAACATGGTCACCGCTCTCACGACCGAAGCACTCAGGCCTGAAAGAAATGCAAATCCCCAAAGAAAAGAAACAAGGCAAACACCCATCGCCCATTTTCCACCTCGAATATAGTGCAGAGGATATAACAGCCAGGATAAAATCATCGTCAAAATACCGATATGAAGTCCGGAAAGAGCCAACACATGACTGGCTCCGGCTGCGCTGTAAGTAGCTTTCAATTCGCGAGTCAGTTCAGCCTTATCGCCCACCGTAAGAGCCGATACAACCGCAAGAATATCTCCTTTCAGCCCCCAGGAACGATAAGTCGCGACAATTCGTTCCCGAAACATCAAAGCATGCTGAGCCCATGTCGTTTCACCACACTGCGAAAGCCGGTGCCATCGTCCGGCAAATGCGACAGCAGTTCCACCAATGCCCTGTATTTCCAAATATCGCCCGTAATCAAAACCGGAAAAATCCACATCCGACACAGGCTTCCGCACTTGAGAGCAAAAACAAATACGGTCACCACATTGCAAGACCTGAGCGGAATCGGGTATCCAGTAAAGCATAATATTCCGGTTTACCGGCTTCCACTCATGCGAAAGCGTATCTTTCAGATGCTCTATATGAACCGTAGCTTGTATGGTCTTCCCTTTGTTATGAGGAATATCTGTTATCGTCCCCACATAAACAGAATCCGCAGAAGGCCATGAATAGTTCACCTTATTACAGGCCAGGATATATAAGATTCCTCCTAAAAGCATAAAACTACACGAAGCAGATAAGCCAAAAGCAAAACGGCGAGAATAAGTACTTGTACGATAGAAAAACAGGCAGAAAAGAACGGAAATAACAAATAAGACCAGAAGCACAGGCAGATACTCTCTCACCGCCTGCCAACAATGAGATAAAAAAATTCCGGTTGCCAGTGCTACTGACAACCGGAAGGGAGGATAAAATGTGAAACGAGAACTCACAACTTAGTTATTTCAAATTCTTCAAACGGTGAATCATATCTTCCATGTCAGGAGCTTTAAATACAGCATTGCCCGCAACCAATACATCGGCACCAGCCTTAACCAGCTCCGCACCGGTTTCCAGATTCACGCCGCCATCTACCTCTATTAAGGCACCCGAGCCTGTACGGTCGATCATTTCGCGCAACTCACGTACTTTCGTCAATGTACGCGGAATAAATTTCTGCCCGCCAAAGCCAGGGTTCACACTCATCAGCAGAACCATATCCACATCACCGATAATATCGGCTAGCATCGATACCGGTGTTGCCGGATTCAGCGTTACCCCTGCCTGCATGCCAGCGTCTTTTATCTGCTGTACGACACGGTGTAAGTGGGTACATGCTTCATAATGTACATTCATCATCATCGTACCCAGTTCTTTGACCTCACGAATAAATTTTTCTGGCTGTACAATCATCAGATGTACATCAAGTGGCTTTTCACTCAATTCGGCTACATATTTCAAAACAGGGAACCCAAAAGAGATATTCGGTACGAACACTCCGTCCATGATATCTATATGCAACCAGTCGGCTTCGCTATGATTTACCCGCTCAATATCGTCTTTCAAGTTTCCAAAATTGGCAGACAAAAGCGATGGAGATATTTTCAATTCATGCTTCATAACTTAGTAAATGCATTGTTCTGATAAGCAAAGATAAGCATTTTTATACAATTCCAACTATGATAAAGATAAAAACGAGTATTTTCATTTGATACTGAAGCGCAATCCAACCTGCAAATTAAAATTAAAGGGATGCTCTTTCCGGATTGTTTCCACCTCACTGCCATCGTCAAAATAATAGGCAATACCCGGTTCGGCATATAGCCCGATGTTCTTTGTAAAATTCACCTGAACACCCGCAGCGGCAGATACAGACCACTGCAAAGGATCTACATCCAACGAATTATGTTCCATGTTACGATTTGAAGTACCGTTTACATAAACCACATCTACTCCACCAGAAACACATTTTTCGACCATTCCTCCTGCCGAAGCATAAAACGAAAGCCAACGGCTGTCCCATATCGAGCGGTGTACCTTCAGAGGAATACCTACATAATGTAGTTTCTGTTCTTCTTCCAAGTAAGAATTGGAACCAGAATGCAAATCAGATGAAAGCATCGTATAATATAAGCCCGACTCTACAGCCCATCCGTCGGTAATATGCCATTTTACCGAAGCTCCAACCGTAACTGGCATTTTATGATGTACATTGGTCGTAGTACTACGATCACGATTATTAAACAATACCTGGCTATAAGCTGTCTGATTATCATTTTCCGACACTGCTGCCATATTGATTGGGCTAGCGTAAAGCGAACGGCTATTCAGACGACTCATGCCTTCAAACGAACGGGATGAAGCATAAGGGGTATTCCCGGCAGAGATTCCGACTGACCATTTACGGCCTTTTTCTGTTTTCACGGCCATCAGCATTTCTTGATTCTGCTGTAACTGACGACGGTCTGCTTTCAACGTACGGTAAGCACGCTCCTTGTCGGCCATATCTTCTTTCGTCACGGCCGATTGCACATTTTCCTCTTTCTTATTCTCTTCCCCAGTACTTTCACGTTCATTCTCAGGCACTGTCTTTTCCAAATCATTCGTCATCATTTGCACCTCAGCTGGCTGACAGACTTTTTCTGCGACAGGAGTCACAACTGCCAATATCGGTCGAGAGGTTACAGAAGGATTTTTCTCCTCAGCCAGATTCGGAAGTATATCCGTAGACACATGCTGCTGTTCCAATCCTTCGGCCAAAGGTTGCTGATCGCGAACATAATCTGCCGTCGGAGAATTTACAAACCAGAACATCAGCGACGAGACAGCTACAACTGCCACAGCAGCGGCAGCAGCAACAAAGCGTCGTGTCCTCCACATCGGAATGACGCGTGGCGCAGACAATTCTTCTTCCAGCTTCCCCCACAATTCTCCGGGAAGAGGTTCCGAATAATCCTCCAGCTTATTTCGAAGGTTTTCTACCCATTTATCATTCTCTTTCATCTTAGTTCCCTTTTTCTATATTCATTAATCTTCTTTATCAATAAACTCTTGGCACGATAAAATTGCGAAGATGAAGTATGTTCTGTTATTCCGAGCAATGAGGCAATCTCTTTGTGACTTTTTTCTTCGAATACATACAAATTGAATACTGTACGATAACCGTCAGGTAGTTCGGAAATAAATTTCATCAAAACCGAGCGGGGAATATCATTCAAATCGCTGTCATCCGTGTCAGGAACATCCGGTATCTCTGTCATCAGGACCTCCTGTTGCAACTGTACATTCTTTTTTCTTAAATATCCCAATGCCTCATTCACCATCACTCGCGAAAGCCATGCCTTTAGAGAGCCTTCTCCCTGATAGGAGAATTGCTTAATAGACTGAAAAATACGAAGAAATCCATCGTGCAAGACATCTTCTGCCGTTTCACGGTCACCAATATAACGAAGACATATCGCCATCAGCCCCCCACCATAACGTTCATATAGGGTGCGGCGCGCCTGCATATCTCCCCGTTGACACTGCAACGACAATTCTTCCTCCGATATATCAGCTTTCATCTGCATTTTACTATGAAATGTAATGACGGCAAAAATACTGCACATTGCGGAGAATAATTTTCACCTTAAAGTGTTTTTAACAATTACAAATGCAGTAAAGAGCAATTTTATACATTTTATAAACGAATTAAAATTAGAATAGCCAATTATGCAACGAAAAAAATATTTTCACCATCTTATTGGTATCTTATTTTGCTGTGTCACATTCTCGTCGTGTCTGGATGATAATGAACCAGAGACAGTATATCCTACTTTGGGAACTGTAAATGCTGACGGAAAAGATATTATAATAGAATCGGATTCATACGGCCCGCTGGTTCCCGTTAATCCGGGATTCATTACCTCTACCCAGACAGATTCTACCGGTCAAAGAATTATGGCCGTATTCCAGTACGCTGGAGAAACAGCCGAGAAAACGTCAAACAGCACTTCTGTCGAACTGATTCGAGTAAATAAAGTACTTACTAAAAAAGCTAACGATTTGCGACAAGCAGGAACAGAAGATATATATGGCAATGCTCCAATCCAAATTACCGCCTCATCCATCAGCCAGAAGCATCTGAATATCCAGTATGAATATTACGGAAGCACTAACATCAGCCATCGGATCAGCCTTGTATTAAATGCAGACACCCGATTAGATGAAAATGGTCTGTTACAAGTAGAATTTCGGCACAACAACGAAGGTGACACGTATACCGAACGGCTTTGGGGAATTGTTTCCTATACACTTGAAAGTATTCCGGACTACAAGGAGTCCAAATGTAAGGGATTTAAAATCGTTTATAATAGTGGAGCAAACAAGCGTGCCGAATGGATCGTAAAGACTAATTCGCAAGGAACGCAAACTGAAGAAAATCCCTCACGTTTTATAGCATCTTGTTGTTTCTAAGTTTATATCTCTTATGCCATTCAGTAACAGTTTTCGTTCTCTTCCGGACTGTTCTGAATGGCATTTTCTATAATTACTTCACATACGCACCTTCCGCATGCCGATAGCCACGCAAGAAATCTTGTACATTCATACGTTTCTTGCCTGCCAGTTGCAAAGAAAGAATATTAACATATCCATCGGTAGATGCTATCTTAAAATAAGTCTTTCCGTCGGTAACGATACTTCCCGGACTCAATGAATGCTCACAGAACTGTTTCTCTGTTTTATAGATTTTCAGCATTACAGGAGCACTGCTATCCTGACACAATTCTGTCCACGCAGCAGGATAAGGAGAAAGACCACGCACAAAATCATATACCCGTTTCACTCCTTTCGTCCAGTCTATACGACATGTTTCCTTAAATATTTTCGGAGCCGGTCGAAGCTCTTCCACCTTTGCCAGCTCTTCCTGTGGAGTCGTTTTCACATTTCCTTCCAGAATGGCATCAACCGTCTTCAGGACCAGATCACCTCCTAAATGCATTAAACGATCGTAAACCATTTCTACATTATCAGTATCTGCAATCGGAACACGTACTTGATCAATAATTTCACCCGTATCTATTTCATGCTTCAGGAAAAAGGTTGTGATACCGGTTTCCGTATCTCCATTGATCACTGCCCAGTTGATTGGAGCGGCTCCACGATATTGAGGCAATAAAGAAGCATGCAGATTAAACGTACCCAGACGAGGCATATTCCATACTATTTCCGGTAACATACGGAATGCTACCACAATCTGAAGATCGGCATGCAGCGAACGAAGCTCTGCTACAAAATCTTCATTTTTCAGTTTTTCCGGCTGAAGCACTTTCAATCCCTGCGATACGGCATACTGCTTTACCGGACTCGGCTGCAATACACTGCCATGACGCCCCATCGGCTTATCAGGCATCGTAATTACGCCAACTACATTATATCCTCCCTCCACCAGTCTTTTCAGACTTTCTACGGCAAACTCGGGAGTACCCATATATACGATTCTTAAATCTTTCTTATCCATATTTTTTTGCTTTTTATTCAGCCGAAATATCTACCAGAACCTGACGATAGGTATTCAGCATCTTCGATTTAGACACAAAGCCAATGTATTTATTATCTTCATCGACGACAGGCAAGTTCCAGGCTCCAGTCTTATCGAATTTCTTCATTACATCTTCCATTGAATCGGTATTGATGATTGGAGCGGTAGGAGGTTTCATGAAACTTTCTACCCGGAACCGGTGATACAACTCCTGTCGGAAGATGATGTTACGAATATCATCCAACACGACAATACCTATTAATTTGTCATTTGCATCCACTACCGGGAAAAGGTTACGACTGGACTGTGAAATACGCTTTACCATTTCTCCCAGATCCATATCAGGACGGACCTTCAAGAAGTCTGTTTCCACAATGCTTTCCATGTTCATCAAGGTCAATACAGCCTTGTCCTTGTGGTGAGTGATTAATTCTCCTTTCTTGGCCAGACGCATGGAGTAAATACTATGAGGTTCGAATACGATAATCGTAAGATATGCGCATACAGAAACAATCATCAATGGCAAAAAGAGGTCGTACCCTCCTGTCAGTTCCGCTATCAGGAAGATACCTGTCAATGGGGCATGCATGACTCCCGACATCAGGCCAGCCATTCCCATCAGCGCAAAGTTCTTTTCAGGAATATAGGTGTTGCCAATATGAAACTCGTTACATACATAAGAGAAAACAAAACCGGCAATACATCCCAGGAACAGACTTGGTGCAAAAATACCACCACAACCACCTCCACCGTTTGTTGCACTCGATGCAAAAACCTTAAAGAGGATAATAAGTACCAGATATACTACCAGCAAATTGGCATGACCGTAAAAGAATGAATTGTTCATGACCGTATTCCAATCGGCAGCAGTTTCTCCATTCAGCAACAGACTGATCGTATCATAACCTTCACCATACAACGGAGGAAAGAGGAAAATCAGAATACTCAACATTATTCCGCCGATGACAAATTTTACATACGGATTAGAATACCGGCGGAAGATATCTTCTATCCAGTTCATGGAACGAGTAAAATACCAGGCCACCAGCCCGCAGAATATACCCAGTCCAATAGCATAAGGAATTCGAGCTAACGAAAAAGGATAATCCAGATGAAACTGAAACATGGCTTCTGTTCCCAGCAACAAATAGGAAACGGAAGCAGCCGTCACACTGGTTATCAGCAAGGGAAGCAGTGAAGCCATTGTCAGGTCAATCATCAGTACTTCCAATGTAAAGACCAGACCGGCAATAGGAGCCTTGAAAATACCGGAAACAGCACCGGCCGCACCACATCCCACCAGCAGCATCAAAGTCTTGTGATCCATACGGAAAATACTTCCCAGATTTGATCCGATAGCAGAACCCGTCAATACGATAGGTGCTTCGGCACCGACAGAACCACCACATCCGATCGTGATGGCAGAGGCACAGACAGACGACCAGATATTATGCCGCTTGATACGGCTCTGTTTACGTGAAATGGCATACAGAATCTTGGTTACACCATGACTGATATCGTCACGCACTACCTTACGGATAAACAAGCTGGTTATAAAGATACCGGCTACCGGATAAACCAGATACAGCCAGTTGGCACCCATCGGGTCGAAATTCTCCGTCAAGAACTCCTTTATATATTCTACCAGGAACTTCAGCACATAAGCTGCCAATGCAGTAAAAATACCTACGAGGAAACTCAAGATCAGAACAAACTGTTTATTTGTAATATGCTTTTCCCTCCACTGGATGAAACGCTGAAGCAAATCTATTTTATCTTGCGATGTTTTCATCAGACACGTATTTTTTATTCTCTTATGACTTTCACGACTCCCCCTTCACCCAGCTTGATAATACTGGAAGGTTTCGGATGTCCTGTTTCCTCACGACGGAAATCGACCACATAATCCACCGCATTCTTGATTTCTTCACTGATTTCACTGAATACTGCCGGAGCCGGCTGCCCGCTGATATTGGCCGACGTGGAAACAATCGCCTTACGGAAGCGGAAACAAAGTTCTTTAGAAAATGCCTCACTCGTCACACGTATGCCGACACTACCATCTTCAGCCAGTAAATTAGGAGCCAGATTGCGTGCGCCATCGTAAATAATAGTAAGAGGTTTGGTTGTCATTTCTATCAGATCCCAAGCTACAGGAGGTACATTGCGAACATAAAAGTCCACTTTCACCGGACTGTCAACCAGCACCAGCATCGCCTTGCTGTCGGCTCTTCGCTTAATCTCGTACACTCGTTTTACAGCTTCTTCGTTGGTTGCATCGCAGCCTATTCCCCACACTGTATCGGTGGGATAAAGTATAACGCCACCTTTCTGCATGACTTCACATGCCTTTTTAATTTCATCTTTCATCATAATGACTGTTCTCGCTAGTTTATTCAATGCAACACAAAAGTACAAATGATTTTATGATAGCCCAAAAAACTTTCATTAAATTTGCATGAAAGAGCGTTATATCGACATGAGTACCAACCGCAAAATCATACATATAGACATGGACGCTTTCTATGCCTCTATCGAACAGCGCGACAATCCCGAGCTGAAAGGAAAGCCCATAGCTGTAGGCCATGCCGAAAAGCGTGGTGTAGTGGCGACGGCAAGCTACGAAGCACGCAAATACGGAGTACGCTCTGCCATGTCGTCCGTAAAGGCACAGAAACTCTGCCCGCAACTGATTTTTGTACCATGTAGAATGGAGGTATACAAGCAGGTATCAGCGCAAATCCACGACATCTTTCATGAATACACCGACATTATCGAACCGATATCACTGGACGAAGCCTTCCTCGATGTCACGGAAAACAAAAAAGGAATTGAACTGGCTGTGGACATTGCACGCGAAATCAAGCAGCGTATCCGGGAGAAGCTACATCTGATCGCGTCAGCCGGAGTATCATACAACAAGTTTCTGGCCAAAATAGCATCCGACCTGCGCAAACCCGACGGATTATGTACCATACATCCCGACCAGGCCGAGGAATTTATTGCCGGACTGCCGATAGAGGCCTTCTGGGGCATCGGGCCGGTCACAGCCCAGAAGATGCACACATTAGGTATCTATAACGGGACAACACTACGCAACTGTTCCTTGGACATGCTGACAAGGCAATTCGGAAAAGCTGGAAAAATATATTATGATTTTGCACGAGGAATAGACCTACGCCCCGTAGAAGCAGTACGGATACGTAAGTCCATCGGATGCGAACACACATTGGAAAAAGACATCACACTGAAGTCGTCGGTGATTATCGAGCTTTATCACGTAGCCTGCGAATTGGCAGAACGATTAAAAGCCAAGAATTTCCGCGGCAGTACACTTACCCTGAAAGTAAAATTCTACGATTTCACACAAATTACACGCAGTATAAGCGTAAACCGCAACCTGTATCAACTGAAAGAAATTCTGCCTCTTGCCAAAGAACTGATAAATCAGGTAGATTTCCAGCAACGCCCCATCCGTCTGCTCGGACTGTCCGTATCCAATCCGAAAGAGGAGCAGGAAGTCTATGCTCCCCAATGGATACAGTTAGAGTTAAAATTTACCGATTAAAAAGATAAGATTGTCTTTTTTCTTGCAATGTTTTTCTATCTTTGGAAAGAATGTTCTCCCCTTATACTGAATATTATGAAGAAAAAGAAAAGACACATTACCTTGTTACTGTTCTTATTGCTCTTTCCTGTCATATTATATGGACAAAGCTATTATGAAACAACTATATTGGCAACAGATAAAGACATCTATCAGGCAGGAGATACAATCTATGTAACAGGAATGGTATGTGCCCCTCATTTGTTTGTTCCAAGCGAACTTGGTCACTATTGCTATATTGAACTGTCGCAAGAAGATGGAACATTAGTAGAACGGCAGAAAGTACGTAACATTGGATCGGCTTTCTATTGCCGTTTCCCGGTAGGGCAGTTACCTGCTTCTCATTGCCTGGTAATCAGAGCATACACCCGTTTTATGAGAAACTTCCCATCGTATACATGGGGAAAGACCGTAGTTGGGGTAAGAACCGGAAACCGTTATCCCATTTTCTCCTCACAGTTGCAAGATAGTATCAAAGTGCTTTCTGGTAGAGCAGGGATAAAATGGTCCTTATCGGCAGACACACTTCAGACAGGAGAACCACTGAATATATCTGTACAGGCTGGACGATACGGTATGCAATTGCTTTGCAGAATGGAAAATGTGCGTAAAAAGAGTTCGGCAAAAATGCTAGAAGCCTTACGCACATTCAAGGCACAGGGAAGTGACGCATGTGGAAAAATACTTTTCGGAACCTGGAAATATCATTTCGTTCCAGAACAAGTATTATCCTTGCAAGGAAATGTAAAAACAGCTTCGGGAAAACCTTATCAGAAAGGAGGAACGGTAGTAGCATATAGTTCGAATACGGGATTTACTTACGACACAGATATAGACGAACAAGGTCATTTCGTATTAGGAGTAGATGACTTTAAAGATGGAGAACGTTTTTTTATCCAGGCTTACGACAAAAAAGGGAAATACAAAGATACTCATATCGAGATGTGCACAGACAGCTTCCCTCCCTCAAAGGCTTCACAGATTACATGGAAGGAATACGATGGCTTGTATAACGGAGAAAAAAGCTCTTCACTCAGCGATACAATAATATGGATATCGGAGATAGATGTGACAGCTCGTACGCCGTATGTAGAAAACCCCAACAGTCGTCCTTTTACCAACTACTTCGATGAAAAGAAAATCAGGGAACGGCATTATATTGATCTGGAGCAAATTATACGTGCAATGCCGGGCCTGAGAATAGTCGAAACAGGTAAGGCAGACGGTGAAAATCAAAATGGCATCGATGGAAAACTGGTCCTATCTACCAGAGGAAGCGGAACATTAAACGAACTCCCTGTCGTTCATTTCTATATAGACGGCAGCTGGGCTTTGAACGAAGACTTACGGTCGATGGTCAATGTTACAGACATTGCTTCAATCGAATACATACCAGCCGTAAGAGCCATGGCTCTTTATGGTTCGCGAGCATTCAATGGAGTAATTGTCATCAAAACACTTAACGGAAAACAGCATACAGAAGTCGAACCCGAAGGAATCACTTATACGCCGAAAGGACTTTCGGACAACCGTTCTTTTCCCTCCGAAGTTCCCTTACGAGTCTGCACCATACCAGCCGACAGCACTTGTACGATTCCTTTTCAGGCTCCTTCATACCCAGGAAGCTACCGTATCGTCCTCGAAGGGATGGAAAACGGCAGGAGTTTTGTGTATAAAGAACTCCCATTTGAAGTAACAGAGTAAAATAATTAAGCATCAAGCTTAATCTTTCTTAATAGAAAGTCGTATATACGAAAGTTTTTTCGTATTTTTGTAGCCAAATTCGGTGTATAATAATGAGACAATTAAAGATTACCAAAAGTATCACTAACCGAGAGAGCGCTTCTCTTGACAAGTATTTGCAGGAAATCGGCCGTGAGGACCTGATTACCGTCGAAGAAGAAGTAGAACTCGCTCAGCGTATTCGTAAGGGAGACCGTGCTGCTTTAGAGAAACTAACACGTGCTAACCTGCGATTCGTAGTATCAGTAGCCAAACAGTACCAAAATCAGGGCTTGAGCCTTCCGGACTTGATCAACGAAGGAAACTTGGGCTTGATCAAGGCAGCAGAGAAGTTTGATGAAACTCGTGGTTTCAAATTTATCAGCTACGCTGTATGGTGGATCCGCCAGTCTATTCTTCAGGCTTTGGCAGAACAATCTCGAATCGTACGTTTGCCATTGAATCAGGTAGGTTCACTGAACAAAATCAGTAAGGCATTCTCTAAATTTGAACAGGAAAACGAACGACGCCCCTCTCCGGAAGAACTTGCCGATGAACTGGAGATTCCGGTAGATAAAATTTCGGATACACTGAAAGTTTCAGGACGCCACATCTCTGTAGATGCTCCTTTCGTAGAAGGCGAAGACAACAGTTTGCTGGATGTTCTTGTAAACGACGACTCCCCTATGGCGGATCGTTCCTTGGTTAATGAATCACTTTCGAGGGAAATCGACAGAGCACTTTCTACGCTAACCGAAAGAGAGAAGGATATTATCCAGATGTTTTTCGGTATTAACACGCAGGAAATGACGTTGGAAGAAATCGGCGACAAATTCGGGCTCACTCGTGAGCGCGTACGCCAGATTAAAGAAAAAGCCATCAGACGATTAAGACAAAATTCTCGTAGTAAGTTGCTCAAATCTTATTTAGGGTAATAAGATAAGGATCGTTTCCGAAAAAAACAGGATGCAACAGTGGGCAGTATGCCACACTATTGCATCTTTTGTTTTTTCTAGCCGATGCGTTTTTCTTTGTTAATTTTCTCTATTCCCTTTTCGTATATTAGCGTAATTGTCTATTTTTGTGACCAAAACAATTAAGACACATGAAACATTTTAAATTATTTTGTCTTTTGCTTGTTGCATCTATCGTTCTTCCCGCACTGGCAAAAGCACCGAAAGACAAGCATAAATATGGAGTCTATATAACAGGAGTTTCTGCTTCATTTTCCGACTCACTGGTGTATTTCACCGATATACAATACGTAGATAGTGCATCTGTCGATGAAAAAGGACTACTGGCAGGACGTGCAGAATACAGTATGCAACTGAAAGATTATCTGGAATCGAACAACAAGCTTAAAAATCGGACTTGCTTTGTTTATTACAACCTGAAGAAAAAGAACCTGCAAAAAGAAATAAACAAACTGAAACAGAAATACCAGAAAAATAAAAGCGTCGTGGTTCTCGACGTAAATCCTGAATTTACATTTAAGAAGGCCGAATTGTATTAATCTTAAGCATGAAGAAAGTCCTGCTATATATCGTTTCACTCCTGATTCTAGGTGCTTGCTCTGATGAAATTCCTGGATATCATCAGTCGCTACGTGCCAAACGGGTGATACTTGCTTATTTGGTTGCCAACAATAACCTCGACAATTACATTATGAAAAATGTACAGTGGATGTACCAAAGTCTTTCTACTGCACAAGATACCTGTACACTCATGGTATATTATAAACCATATTCAAGCAACAAATATCTGGAAACAGCTGAAATTCTGGAATTTCAGACTGACGGATACGGAAAGATAAATGGTCAGGAAGTATTAACAGGTTCCTCACTAACTACAGAAAATGTAATAGCACAGGCAAAACACCATCAGGCACGGCTTGGCATTGCCACCGATCCCAATATTATGAAAGAGAATCTGCGTATGATGCAGGACATTGCTCCGGCAGAATCTTATGGACTAATTTTTGGCTCTCACGCCAGCGGCTGGCTTCCCTCTCCTACTGCGGTTCAGTCACGTTCATTTGGCTGGGACGGTATACAAAGCAATACCATCGATATTCCAGAACTGGCAACAACCTTAGAGCAAAGTTTCCCCAGCGGAAATCTGGAATTTACGCTGTTCGATGCCTGCATGATGGGCACAGCAGAAGTTTTTTATGAACTGCGCAATGCAACTCACTACTGCGTAGCTTCTGTAATGGAAACTCCTGTAGCTGGTTTTCCTTATGACCGTTTCTTTATTAATTTGTATGATAAATCCATTGATTATGCAAAAATCTGTAGTGAAACAATACAATTTAATAAGGAAAACAACTGGTGGGGTACGTATGCTGCAGTAGATTGTACGGCAATGGGAGAAGTAGCTCAAGCCATACAATCGGAACTCCTCAGCCACCAGTCTGAACTTCAGACCTTAGACTATACGCAAGTACAGCAATACGGTTATGGCCAATATAAATATTTTGCGTTCGATGTAGTCGATCTCATCTCACAACTGAACGGAGGTGTCGTTCCTGCAAACGTACAGAACAGCATGGACAAGGCCGTTATTGCTAAAGATTGTCTGGATGGAGAAGAATATCCATTGATGACTCTGAGAATAGATCCGGAACGTTTCTGCGGTATGGGTATGTATTTCCCCGGCAGAAATATCAGTTATACGTGGGACAGATACTGTCAGTCTTCCATCGCATGGTATAACGCTGCCGGGTGGGATAAAATACAACCCTAATCGATTTATTTCTTCAGTGCTTCAATCAATTGAGGCATCATCGAAGGCAGGGTATGTTCGCATTGTGCCGTAAAGAAATTGCCATCAATTTCATACGCAGCATCCGTAGCAATCCCTTTGCTTATAGCCGATTTTACCATTGGATGGAGGGCAAGTCGCTTGCCTTCTGTCACACCGGCTATTTCAAACATGAGTGCAGCCGCACAGTGTCCTGCCATCAGTTTACCTTTTTCTGCAAATTCCTTAATAACCTGCATCATAGCAACATAAGGAACTTCTGAAGCATGCTCTCCAAAAACAGGAATCGCATCTCCACAAGAAAAGACCAGTGCATCGTACTCACCGGCACGCCCTTTCAAATGTTCTACAGTATCATCTGTGCGAAGTGCGATACCTGAATTCGTACGAATATCAGTTGTTTCTGCCACCGCATAGACACGATACCCAATCTTATTTTCATAAAAACCTTCCAAATACTGAAACAATCCCATTCCATTTACGGGATTTACGGCCAATACAGCTACACGTTTTGCCATAATTTTACCTTTTAAAGATTAAACGATAGTTATTATTAGTAACTTTATTACTTTTGTAATGCAAATGTATCCGACAAAAACGGGTTAAACAAGAAGGAACAAAAAGGTCAGTCGGTTACATCAAAGTAAGCAATATTGAAAAACAACTATTTACAAACTGTTAATATATGCAAAACTTTCACCATATCAACGTATGCCCTATCCGCGATATCATCAGTCGCATCAGCAGCAAATGGGCAATGCTGGTGCTTGTCACTCTTCACAGTAACGGAACCATGCGTTTTAATGATATACAGAAAAGCATTGGAGAAGTTTCACAACGCATGCTTACTGTCACGTTACGTTCACTGGAAGCCGACGGACTGATACATCGGAAAGTCTATCCGGAAGTTCCGCCCAGAGTGGAATATAAGCTAAGTGAACGAGGAGAAAGTCTGATGCCGTTACTCCAGTCTTTAATAGACTGGGCTCTTGAACATGCCGACGCAATAATGGAAGACAGAAATAGGGATAGATAGTATACGTATTGTTTACATTTATTTGGTATTTTTGAACTAATTTGATTACTTTTGTGCCAACATTTTTATTGGTCTAACAGACATATTCATATTTATACGCTGTAAGAAAACTAGTATGGATCTTTTACAAAAATGATTACGCCTTTGTTAAACTTTATCTTATGAAACTACTGATAAAATATATAGTCATTATCATTGTTTTCAGCATAAGTCCTGAACTCCATGCTGGATTACTTAAAGGCATGTTCAATGTCAGACAAATAGGACATACAGAAGGACTTAGTAGTCAACGAGTATTTTCCATCGTAGAAGACAAACATAGTGTAATATGGATTGCTACCAAGAGTGGAATAGATCGCTACAACGGTCAGAGCGTAAAGAACTATACCCTTCAAGGAAACTTTTATTATGGTGATATGGCAGGAAGACGCATCCAACTGCTGTACAGCCAACAATATGGATTATGGGCCTACGACCATACGGGAAGAATATATCGGTACGTTGCAAAAACAGACAGTTTCGAACAAGATTTATATCTGGGTGAATGTATCAGCGGAGAAATCATCCTCAACAAACTATGTATGGATTCTCATGGGACGTTATGGATTGGACTAAGCAAAGGACTTTACAGAAAAGATACCAATGGTAAGGTTTCACCGGTAATCTCAGGACCATACATAAACGATATTATCTGCTCAGGCGATTCCCTCTTTGCCGGCACGTCCACAGGAATACTGCAAGTATCGTGTACCCAGCCATTCCACTCACAACAATGGGTGAAGGACAAAAATATACAGACATTATACTATGACACTTCGCGCCAGCAACTCTGGATTGGAACATTCAACAGTGGATTGTGGATTATGGACCTGAAAACCTCGGCGTTGCATCAATTGGAAAAACAAAACTTCATTTTTCTCAACCCGATACGTGCCATCACTCCATACGACAGTCAGCGAATACTGATAGGAATCGATGGCGGAGGTGTATATGCCGTGAACCGACAGACAGAAAGAGCACAATTATTTATCAGTACGGAAGACAGCAGCGATATATTCTTACAAGGCAACGGAGTATATGCCGTTACCAAGGATCATCAGGGAAATATCTGGATCGGAAGTTATACCGGAGGAGTTTCTGTCGCCATTTTGTTACAATACCCGGTAACCATACTGACACATGAAAAAGGGAATCCGCAGTCACTGGCAAATAATAATATCAATGACATAGAGGAAAATATCAATGGAGATATCTGGTTCGGCACCGACGATGGTATCAGTATCCTGAAAGCCTCATCTACTCATACATGGAGCCATAAATTAAAGTCTGCCGTTGTCGTCACACTCTGTAAAGGGGAAAAAGGCACTATCTGGGTCGGCACCTATGGCGACGGACTGTATTTGCTCGATTCGTCGGGAGAGATTGTCCGGCATCTTACGCTGGGAAACGGAGAACTGACAACCAATTATATTTTCTCGGTTACAGAAGACCATGACGGGGATTTATGGATCGGTGGATTGGAGGGAGGTCTGCAAATGATAGCCAAATCAGGAAAGAGCCAGAAAACGTTCGATGATATCAACTGGATTCATTCCATCGAAGTCATCAGCCCCGACCAAATCGCAGTAGCTACTGTAAACGGATTTTGCATCATCAACAAAAAAACTGGAAAAGTTCAACGGTATGCAACCAGCAAAGACTTTAGCGAGCAAAATGCGAGTGCATACATTATTTCCATGCTCTTCAATAACGACGGTACCGTATGGCTTGGAACCGAAGGCGGTGGACTCAGCCTATATAACATGCACACCCACGAACTGAAGACATTCACAACAAACGAAGGCATGTTGTCGAATGACGTATACAGCCTGCAACGAGATTCAAAAGGCTGCATCTGGGCAAGTACCGGCAAAGGGCTTGCTATTGTCAAAGACTTTAAGGTATTGAATCTAAATTACATATACGACATTGATAAAGTATACAACAAATCAGCCTGTATCCGCCTTTCCGACGGACGGTTTGCATACGGCAGTACCAGTGGAGCCGTTTTTATAACTCCCGATGCCATAACCATGGTCGACTACAAGGCCCCTCTTCGGTTCACAGACTTGAAAGTGGAATACCTCAATCCACAAGAGTCCAAACAGCTACATCCCCATATCTACCAGATGTTATTAGACAACGATGTAAAACTCGACTATCAGCATAACTCTTTCACCGTTACATTCGAGTCTATAAACTATCGGTTCCAGCACGATATAGCTTACCAGTACATTCTCGACGGCTATGAGAAATCATGGAGTCATGTATCACCCAACGGCTCCGTACGATATACCAATGTCGCACCGGGCAGTTATTTACTCAAGGTACGCAGTCTGAGAAAAAGCAACGGAGAGATTATTTCCGAACAAAGCCTTCCTATCAAGATAGCAGAGCCCTGGTGGAACTCCTGGTTTGCATGGATATGCTATATCTGTGTCATTGGAAGTATATTCTATTTTATCCTACGATACAAAAGCAACCAGATACAGAAAAAATACGATGAAGATAAAATAAAGTTCTTCATCGATACGGCACACGACATCAGAACACCAGTCACCCTGATCATGGCACCGCTTGAGGATTTGAGCAAGGAAGAAAAACTTCCTCAACAGGCGCATTACCTGCTCGACATGGCGCGGAACAATACCCGTAAGCTGTATTCTCTTATCACCCAATTGCTTGAATTTGAAAAAGTAGACGCACATAAAAAGCCGATTGCCCTGAAACCAGTCAATATCAGTGACCTGCTGACGGAAGAGTGTGCCAGCTTCCAGTCGTATTGCGACAAAAAACAACTACATCTGAACTTGTCGCTGCCCGATAAGGAAATATATGCTCTGGCCGATCTGCATTTAATGGAAATGTTACTCGACAATCTGTTATCCAACGCATGCAAATATACACTGCCGCAAGGTACTGTCAGCTTAAAGCTGTCATGTGTCAAGCAAAAAGTTACGATTGAGGTAAAGGATACCGGCATAGGAATCCCAGCCAAAGACCAAAAGCTGTTATTCAATAGTGTATACCGTGCCGACAATGCCCGGAAATCACAAGAAGCAGGAACCGGATTCGGACTTCTTCAAGTGCAGCGTATTGTCAAAATGCTACACGGGAGAATTACCTACGAATCAGAGTTGAACAAAGGAAGTGTCTTTTATGTCACCTTACAAAAGGCCGAGGCTGCACCTCAACGACCTGAAGCTGCCAGCAACACTCCCCTCGTATCCCGAGAATTGAATGTCGATGATATAAATATGATTCCTCATTCTTCTAATGTAAACGAAGGAGGCGAAACAGACGAGCGGACAGACGCACTCAATACCCTGCTGATCGTAGAAGACCACGAAGAACTTCGCTACTATCTGCGTAAAACCTTCGAACACGACTACCGCGTCATTGATGTTCCCGACGGGAAAGAAGCCCTCGAATATCTGTCGAAAGAGTATCCCGACCTGATTTTATCGGATGTCATGATGCCCGGCATACAAGGAGATGAATTGTGTAAACTGGTGAAAGAAAATCCCGAAACAGCCGGCATTCCCTTTGTGCTCCTTACTGCAAAAACCAACCACGATGCAGTGGTAGAGGGATTGAAAAAAGGAGCCGATGATTATATTCCAAAACCGTTCAGTACAGAAATTCTAAAGCTGAAGGTTCAGGGACTCATCGACAACAGGAACAGGCAGCGAGATTATATCATGAGGCAAGTACTTAAAGAAGTAGGAAACCCGCCAGCCAAAGACCATGAATATCCTGATCAGCATATCGCACAGACGGAAAGCAATGCTCAAGCGGAAGAGGCCCAGCCTGTTTTGTCGGAGAACGATCATGCATTTGTACTACATGCAACCCAGCTTGTCATCGAGAACATCAGCAATGCTGACTTCAACATCAACAGCCTGTGTCAGGAAATGGCCATGAGTCGTACACTCTTTTACAGCCGACTGAAATCACTGACGGGAAAAGCTCCTCAAGAGTTTATCCGCATCATACGCCTTCAGAAAGCTGCCGAACTGCTGAAGCAAGGTAAAAATGTAACAGAAGTTGCGACCGATACAGGATTCGTCAACGTCAAATACTTCAGTATGCTGTTTAAAAAGCAGTTTGGCATCCAGCCAAGCAAATACGAACAAGACCATACGGACTGATTGATCCAAGCATAAAATCAGCCCTGAAATTTATTCCCTATCAATGCCGGTAAGCCTGAAAACTTACCGGCATTTTTTATATGCTCGTCATCTTCAACAAGATAAATCCGTCCTTATTATAGTCAGAAAACAATCACCGACAGGCATAAATCTATCAGATATCCCATAATTGTCAGCAATCAAACCTTATATGTCAGCTATCTGACCATCCTTTTCACATACAATTCACATTTTTGCAACAGCCAAAAGGAAGGGCAATAGCCTCTCCGGCAGAATACGTTTATTAACCCTATAATCATCTGTAATATGAAAAAGGCAAAAATTCTATTGTTATTGTTAATGTGTTCCATGTATCAGTCCTGCTCATCCAACGAAGGCAATCTGGAACCTCAAAAAGAACCTCAGGAGAACTTTTTATTCAAAGACGAATTTGAAACATTCGATGAAAGCGTATGGACCAAAGAAAGTCATGAAGCTGGCTGGGTAAACCAGGAATTACAGATTTACGATGCAGCTCATGTATCAGTCGGAACCGATGAAGGAAGATCTGTGCTGATTCTGACAGCCGAACGCAAAGGTGATAAAATCTACTCCGGACGAGTAAACAGTCAGGGAAAAAAGAGTTTTCAATATGGCAAGATAGAAGCAAGCATCAAGCTTCCCAAAACCGCAAATGGATTATGGCCGGCTTTCTGGATGATGGGTGACAATGACATGCCATGGCCTCAATGTGGAGAAATTGACATCATGGAAATGGGCCAACAGAACGGAATCACTGCTGGTACGACAGAAACCTACCTGAATACCGCCATCCATTACGGTACGGACTATGAGAGCGGACACCGTCAGGAATACCATGCCGACAATGTAGCTCAAAGCTTACAAGATGGCAAGTACCATTCTTACTTGCTGGAATGGAACGAGAATACATTAACCGTAAGCATCGACAACGTAAAATTCCACACATTCGACATCAGCAAAATCAGTGGACGTTACGAATATTTCCATCATGACTTCTATCTCCTGTTCAACCTCGCTGTAGGAGGAAGTTTTACAGGCATTACCAACATAGATGACATTACAGCCTTGAAAGACGGAGAAAAAGTAAATATGTACATTGACTGGATAAAAGTTTATTAACCCTAATAATATAAACTATGAGAACAAAAAATTGTAAGTACACATTATTATGCGGAACACTCTCACTTTGTTTTATAGGTGGAGTTCCACCCATGCAGGCGATTGCCCAAACTACCCATTCGGCTGTTGAGCAACAAACCACTGCCGTGACAGGCGTTGTATCAGATGCAACGGGTCCTGTCATCGGAGCATCAGTTATTGAAAAAGGAAATACGACCAATGGTACCATCACCGACTTAGACGGTAAATTCACTTTGAACGTCCGTCCGGGAGCCACTCTTGTCATCAGCTATATAGGATATAAAACCGTAGAAATAGCAGCCAGCAAGAAGCCCCTGAAAATTGTCATGTCGGAAGACAGTAAAGTACTGAAGGAGGTTGTCGTAACAGCATTGGGTATCAAGCGTGAACGTAAGGCACTGGGATACGGCGTAGACGAAGTAAAAGGTGAATCACTGACCAAGGCCAAGGAAACCAACGTTATCAACTCCATGGCAGGTCGTGTACCGGGACTGGTTGTCAGCCAGACAGCCGGAGGTCCTTCCGGATCTACCCGAGTTATCTTACGTGGTAGTACAGAAATGACAGGAAACAACCAGCCGTTGTACGTCATCGATGGAGTGCCCCTCGACAATACCAACTACGGTAGCGCCGGAACTTCCGGAGGCTTCGACCTGGGTGACGGTATTTCCAGCATCAACCCCGATGATATTGAAAACATGTCCGTACTGAAAGGTCCTGCCGCTTCAGCTCTTTACGGTAGCCGTGCCAGCCACGGAGTCATCCTCATCACGACCAAGAAGGCAAACGGTAAAGAAAAGTTCAGCGTAGAATACAACGGTACCCTGACTTTCGATACCCAGCTGGCTAAATGGAACGACATACAGCAGGTATATGGTATGGGTAGCAACGGAACATACAGCATCGATGCCATCTCGAATACGAACAAGAGCTGGGGACCGAAAGCCGACGGCAGCAACATGCTGAAATACTTCGACGGCGTAGAACGCCCCTACCTGATTATTCCAGACAATACATCTGCCTTTTTCCATACAGGTCTTACCGCTACAAATACGGCTATCATCAGCGCCAACAGCGGTCATACCGGTGTACGTTTCACTTATACCGACATGAGAAACAAGGATATTGTCCCTCAGTCGAACATGAGCCGTGATATTTTCAATCTGCGTACCAATACCAGTCTTGGAAAAGTCGACGTAGACTTCAGTGCCAACTATACTCGTGAGGCTGTAAAGAACCGTCCGGCACTGGGCGACAGCAAGTCGAATATCGGAAAGAACCTGATGACACTGGCCACTACCTACAATCAAGAATGGCTGAAGACCTATCAGGATGAAAACGGAGAGTACTCTAACTGGAACGGTATGGACCCGTACAACGTGAATCCATACTGGGATGTTTACAAAAACTCCAACAATTCGAAGAAAGACCAGTTCCGTTTCAACGGTAAAGCTATCTGGAACATCAACAAGCACCTGAAACTGCAAGGTACCATCGGTGCCGAATTGAACTACTTCATTTTCGAAGATTTCAAGGCACCTACAACTCCTGGATACGAAGCCGGTTACTTGCAGAACAGTAACTTCCGTAACCGTATGTACAACTTCGAACTGCTGGCTCTTTACAACAATACATGGGGAGATTTCGATTTCAACGCGACCTTGGGTGGAAACATTTATAAGGTAAACAACCAGACTACAATCACTACCGCACAGGATATGCAGATTCGCGACGTAGTAGCTCTGATGAGTTTCAACGAAACCAGTCTGGAGCAAAACAGCTACCGCAAGCAAATCAACTCACTTTACGGAGCCGTGAATGTAGGATGGAAACATTTGGTTTACCTCGATGCTACCCTGCGTGGTGACCAGTCGTCTACACTGCCTATCGGAAACAATGTATATATCTATCCTTCTTTCTCCGGTAGCTTTGTATTCTCCGAACTGCTGAAGAGCAACCTGATGCCTTACGGAAAGTTCCGTCTGTCATGGGCACAAGTAGGTAGCGACACCGATCCGTATCAGTTGGGACTGGTTTATACCAAATCCAAATTTACTTATCCGGGTTACACTATCGGCTATATCAACAATTCAACCATGCCGAACAAGAACCTGAAACCGACAAAGACGAACTCTTTCGAACTCGGTCTGGAAATGAAGTTCTTGAACAACCGCATCGGACTCGACTTCACATATTACACCCAGAACAGTAAGAACCAGATTATGGGTATGGCAAGTTCATGGACAACCGGTTATAATTACCGCCTCATCAACGCCGGTGAAATTGAGAACAAAGGTATTGAAATTGCCCTTAACACCCGTCCGGTACAACTCAAGGATTTCTCTTGGGACTTGAACCTGAACTTCTCAAAGAACAGCAACAAGGTTAAGAAGCTGGTAGACGACATGGATATGTTCGAACTTGAAAAAGCTGCATGGCTGGATGTACAAGTTGCAGCTAAGGTGGGTGAAAACTTCGGTTCTATCGTAGGTCCGGACTTCAAGCGCAATGAAAACGGCGATATCCTGATCGACCCGCAGACCGGACTTCCTCAATACGACAAGAGCAACCACGTTCTGGGTAATGCTTCATGGGACTGGACTGGTGGTGTCGGAACAACTCTTACCTACAAGAATCTGTCACTGTCTGCCCTCTTCGATATCAAAGTAGGTGCCGATCTTTACTCTATGTCAGCCCGTGCTTCTTACGAATCAGGAAAGAGCAAAGAAACACTTGCCGGACGTGAAGAATGGTACCGTTCTGAAGAACAGCGTCAGGCTGCCGGAATTGCCAAAGGCTCTCCCGACTGGACTCCGACCGGTGGTTTCATCGCTCCGGGTGTAATCGACAATGGCGACGGAACTTATCGCCCGAACGACATCTACATCAATCCGGAAGACTACTGGATGAGTGTCTGCCGAAACGCTCCTTCCATGTTTATCTACGATAACTCCTACATCAAGTGCCGTGAAATCACTTTAAGCTACAGAGTACCTCAGTCATGGTTGAAGAATGTAGTAAAAGGACTCACTGTTTCGTTCGTAGCACGTAACCCGTTCATCGTATGGAAGAACATTCCTAACATTGACCCGGATTCGAACTACAACAACACTACCGGTATGGGATTGGAATACGGTTCACTGCCGTCACGCAGAAGTTACGGTTTCAATGTCAATCTCAAATTCTAACAATATTCATCGTTCAATATATTAAAGTAGATATACAATGAAAAACTATAAATCATACCTTACCTTGATATTGACGGCATTCACCCTGCTCTTCACCGCATGTAGCGATGAATACATGGAAAGTATGAATACAGATCCGTCGAAAGCCGCAACCATCGATCCGAATGCACAGCTCACCACAGCTCAGTTGCAGACTTACGGCGACCTGAGTATGGTGGAAATCTACAGAAACTACCTGTACGCCTTCAACCAGCAGCTGATGGGATGCTGGAATACAACCAACTACGGAGGAAGACATACCGTCGACAACAATGAGATGGGACGTGTGTGGACCACATTCTATACCACAGCCATCAAAAACCTGACCGACGCACAGTATCGTACCAACGACAATGCCGACAAAGCAAACATCAACGCTGCCGTACGTATCTACAGAGTATACCTGATGTCCCTCATCACAGATATTCACGGGGACATACCTTACAGCGAAGCCGGAAAAGGATTTTTGGAAGAAAAATTCAATCCTCGCTACGACACACAGGAAGAAATCTACAACGACTTCTTTACCGAACTGAAAACCGCAGGCAATAATCTGGATGCCAGCAAGGACAAAATCACAGGAGACGTTATCTACAACGGCGATGTAAACAAATGGAAAAAACTTGCCAACTCGTTGAGATTGAGATTTGCCATGCGTATCTCCAACGTAGCTCCTCAAAAAGCTCAGCAAGAGTTTGAAGCAGCCCTGCAAGATGAAGGAGGTATCTTCCAGAGCAGCGACGACGACGCACTGATTCAGTACATGGAAAAATCATTCAGTTTCGGACAAGAAACTTACACCGACTACCGTGGTAACGCTTTGTCACAGTTATTATTCGGTAATGACCCGGCAAATAACCCGAGCTACCTCTGCTCTACCTTCTTCAACCAGTTGTATAATACCGGCGACCCACGTACATTCATGATTGGACGCTGCTACTACGACGGACTGATGAGCTCGACCAGCCCCGATAACCGTATTGACCTGACGAACGAAATGCTTGAAAAAGGTATCGATTTCCATCCGTGCGATCCGGGAGCATATTCTTGGGAACCTTGGCCGACAGGATACGACAGCGACATTCTGAAAGAACTGGCAGAAACCAATCCTTCTGTAACCGTGAGTGTATCTCGTGAAACCGAACCTAAAATGGCAAACAATTTCCTGAAAAGTACCAATCCCGGTGTCGTTATAACCTACGCAGAAGTTAAATTCTTGCTGGCTGAAGCAGCCCTGAAGGGATGGAACGCCGGAAGTGAATCGGTAGAAGATTTATACAAAGAAGGTGTACGTGCAGCCATGGATTTTCTGACAGACAATTACGGATGCGACCAGGTATCGGACGAAGCTTTCAACGAATATATCAGTAACAACGGAATAGGTTATACCAACGAACAGAAGAAAGAGGCCATCAATACTCAGGCATGGATTCTTCACTTCACCAATCCGGCCGAATGTTGGGCAAACATACGTCGTTCCGGTTATCCGAAACTGAAATCACCGGCAGAATACGGATTTGGACAATACCTCACCGGAGGTACAGAAATTCCGGTACGTCTTTGCTATCCGGTGCTGGAATCTTCTTACAACAAAGCAAGTTACGAAGAAGCATTAAGTCGCATGGGAGGAACAGACAACTGGTATACTCCGGTATGGTGGGACAAAGATGCAACAAAATAACAACCATTTTTAAATTCGAATCAATATGAAAAAGATATATTCCATACTATTGATAATGCTTGCCTTGAGTTTTGGACTCATTGCCTGCACGGAAGAAACTCCCTTTTCTACAGCAACAGAAAATGATGATCCCCGTATTCTCGACCCGTTGTTTCCCGACCGCGTAAACGGCGAACTGCCAGTTGTTTCAAACATCAGTCGCGATGCCAATTTCTCGATGACCCTTACCGTTACTCCAGCCGATTATACAACCGTTACATGGTTCATCGACGGAGAAGAAATACAGACCGGAAAGGAAATAGACCTCGCATTGAAAGCAGGAACTTATCACCTGAAAGTGACTGCTACAACCAACATCGGTAAATCGACCTACCGTGAAGGACTTATTCAGGTAAATCCCTTGGCAGACGACCCCTGGGCTACGGAAGTTGCCTTTGAACGCATCATTGCCGCAGGAGAAAAAGCACAGCTTTATGGCGACAATCTCAATAAAGTAAAGAGCATCGTCATTGGCGGAAAAACAGCAACCGATGTCGCTTATACCGACAACGGAGCCAACAGCTACATTGAATACACTGTACCGGCAGACCTGACAGACGGAACGTATCGAATCATCCTTGTAGACGATGGAGGCAATGAATACGGAGGAAACAAAGTAACCGTTACACACGACGCACTTATCACAGCCGGCTCGGAACGCATCACAGCAAACAGTGAATGGGTGATGACAGGTATCAACCTCAACCAGATCGCATCGTTCACTTTCGCCGGACAGACCATAACCAGCTTTACCCGACAGTCGGCTACCGAAATAGCCTTTACCTGTCCTTCTCTGGAAGACGGAGAATACGCACTTACCGGAAAGACCACTTCGGGCAAAGAAGTAATGTTCTATACAAGCGAAGGAAACATCGCAGAACAGACTGTAGTTGTATCTTCGGAAAGAGTTTTGTGGGAAGGTCATCACTACGTATCATGGGATTTGCCTGATGATAATCCGAACAAGACTTTCAACCTGATTGGAAAAGATGTATTTGCCACTCTCAAGGCAGGAGCTGTATTGAACATCCATTACTCCGTAAATCCGGCAGATGTATACCATCAGTTACGTACCGCAACCGGCTGGTGGAATGACCTGCCAGGCACCTCTGTCATCGAATTCCAGGAAGACGGAGTAAAACAAGTACAACTCACACAGGAAGTGCTGGATAAGATTCAGACAGAAGATGGCTTCTTATGCATCGGACACGGATATTATGTAGATAGAATTAGCGTACAATAATACACTTAATAACATTATGATACACAAAAAAATTGCCTTAAATTTATTTTCCATAGCAATAGCTGCCTGTTCCATACAGGCAGCTCCCCCAGTAGCAATCGCTAAAGATGCCAAACTGGAGCAACAAGTAGAAACGACTCTCTCGAAGATGACGCTGGAAGAGAAGATCGGACAGATGACCGAACTTTCCATTGATGTGCTGGGAAGTTTCGTCGACGGAGAGTTCAAGCTAGATGAAGCCAAACTTCACCAAGCCATAGCCGAATACAAGGTCGGTTCATTCCTGAATGCACCGGGCCCAATTGCACAAGACAGAGCCAAATGGCAGGAAATCATAGGCGCTATCCAGTCTATGTCGATGAAAGAAATAGGTATTCCCTGCATTTACGGTCTGGACCAGAACCACGGAACGACTTATACGCTGGACGGAACACTCTTCCCGCAGAACATCAACCTGGGAGCTTCTTTCAACCCCGATCTGGCATACGAAGCAGCCCGCGTAACAGCATACGAAACTCGTGCCAGCGACTGTCCGTGGACATACTCTCCTACCGTCGACATGGCACGCGATCCACGCTGGTCGCGCGTGTGGGAAAACTACGGTGAAGACTGTCTGGTAAACGCTATTATGGGAAGTACAGCCGTTCGTGGATTTCAGGGAGATGATCCCAACCATATTCCAGCCGACCGTATCGCTACCTCGGTAAAACATTACATGGGTTACAGCATGCCACGCACCGGAAAAGACCGTACCCCTGCCTATATCTCTGTATCAGAGTTGCGCGAAAAATGCTTTGCTCCTTTCAAGGAATGCGTGGAAGCAGGAGCACTGACCATCATGGTCAACAGTGGTTCCATCAACGGTGTCCCCGTTCACTCCAACCACGAGCTGCTGACGAAATGGTTGAAAGAAGACCTCGGATGGGACGGAATGCTGATCACCGACTGGGCCGACATCAACAATCTGTATACCCGTGAACGTATTGCCGCCACCAAAAAAGAAGCAATCCAGATAGCTATCAATGCGGGTATCGATATGGCCATGGAGCCCTACGACCTGAACTTCTGTACTCTGCTGAAAGAACTGGTAGAAGAAAATAAGGTGCCGATGAGTCGTATAGACGATGCCGTACGTCGTGTCCTCCGGCTGAAGTATCGTCTGGGACTCTTCGAGCACCCCAATACCCAACCCAAGGAATATCCTTTGTTTGGCAGCAAGGAACATGCCGAACTGGCTCTCCGTGCAGCCGAAGAATCGGAAATCTTGCTGAAGAACCAGAACAACATTCTGCCATTGGCTAAGGGCAAGAAACTGCTGGTTACCGGCCCGAACGCTAACTCCATGCGTTGTCTGAACGGTGGTTGGAGCTATTCATGGCAAGGACATCTGGCAGACAGATTTGCCGGAAAGTACAATACCATTTACGAAGCCCTGTGCAACAAGTTCGGTGCCGAAAACATCACCCTTGAACAAGGTGTAACTTACAAGCCGGAAGGTGCTTATACCGAAGAAAACGAACCGGAAATTGAAAAAGCCGTAGCTGCTGCAAAGAACGTTGACATCATCATCGCCTGCATCGGTGAAAACTCGTATTGCGAAACGCCGGGTAATCTTTCCGACCTGACCATCTCTCCCAGCCAGCGTGAACTCGTTAAGGCACTGGCTGCTACCGGTAAACCGATTGTCCTGATATTGAATGAAGGCAGACCTCGTCTGATAAACGATCTGGAACCTCTTGCCAGCGGAATCATCAACATACTGCTGCCGGGTAACTATGGAGCAGATGCTCTGGCAAATATTCTGGCAGGTGATGCCAATCCAAGTGCCAAGATGCCTTACACCTATCCGCGTCATCAGGCAGCACTTACAACCTACGATTACCGGGTAAGCGAAGAAATGGACAAGATGGAAGGAGCCTACGATTACGATGCGGTTATTTCCGTACAGTGGCCGTTTGGTTACGGATTAAGCTACACAACATTCGAATATAGTAACCTGCGTGTAAACCACACTTCATTCACAGCTACCGACGAGCTTCAGTTCTCAGTAGATGTAACCAACACCGGAAACCGTGTGGGAAAAGAAACAGTCATGCTGTTCAGCAGCGATCTGGTAGCCTCGCTTGTACCCGAAAACCGCAGACTGCGTGCCTTCCAGAAAATAGAATTAAAGCCGGGTGAAACCAAGACTGTTACCTTGACCATCAAAGCCAGCGACCTCGCATTTGTCGGAGCCGACGGTAAATGGATTCTCGAACAAGGTGATTTCCGTATGCAAAGCGGTAATCAGACACTGAACATTACGTGCAGCCAGACACACAAATGGGATTCACCTAACAAATAAATTTACCACTCAACTTCTAAAAAAATCAGTTTTTTATCCCCATTTCTGCAAAGTGAATTTTGCAGGAATGGGGATTTTTTGTGAATGCTACTACTTCCTGCTCACTAATTCGGCAGAGATCATTTCTGCCTGCTTGATAACTGTTTCTGTTGCCAGCATCTGCATATCAGGCGGATAACCATAACGACGTAACAGACGCTTGATGGCAACACGCATTTTCGCCCGAACATTTTCCTTTATTTCCCAGTCAATAGAAGCATTATTACGTATAGTTTCGGTCAGAACTACTGCAAGCTCCCTCAGTTTATCTTTTCCCATCAGTTCCATGGCACTCTCATTATCAGCAACAGCAGAATAAAAAGCATATTCATAGTCCGTCAGACCAAGAACCTGTGCGGCCTTGTCTTGTGCTACAATATGCTTGCTCAGACCTATCAGTTCATCAATCACCTCCACAGCCGTAATCACCTTGTTGTGATATTTATTGATAGAAGCCTCCAACATCTCCATCAGAGTTTTTCCTTGAACCAGATTGCGTTGCATGCGCATCTTTATCTCATCATTCAACAATTTACGCAACACCTCCAAAGCAATATTCTTATGCTCCATACCTTTTAGCTCCATAAGAAACTCTTCAGAAAGAATAGATATATCCGGCTTCTTGATACCCGCCGCATCAAAAATATCTACCACCCGATCCGAAACCAAAGCTTTATCTACCACCTGACGGATAGTCGTTTCAATTTCTTCGTCCGTCTTGTGTGAAGGAGAAGTATCAAACTTACACAGCCTAGCCTTTATTGCCTGAAAGAAAGCAACCTCTTCCTTCACCTCCATAGCCTTTTCATGAGGAATAGCAATAGCAAAAGCTTTCGACAACGCATTAACCTCATTTACAAACCGCTTCTTTCCCTCGTCCAGACCAAGGATAAAATCTTCCGCCTGCAGAATAAGCGACAATTTCTGCGAAACATCAGCTGTAAAATAAGGACGATAATCAAAGTCATGCAAAAGATGCTGCACCACTTCCAGTTTTTCCTCCATCAAGGCAACTGCCTGCTCCTGCTGTTCCGTAGGATTACCTCTTCCACCCGAATCAGAATAAAATGATAACGCTTTTTTCAAATCCGACGCAATGCCCAGATAATCCACCACCAGGCCCCCCGGTTTATCCTTATACACACGATTCACGCGAGCAATAGCCTGCATTAGATTATGCCCTTGCATAGGCTTATCGATGTACAAAGTGTGCAGACACGGAGCATCAAATCCTGTGAGCCACATATCACGTACTATTACCAGTTTTAAATCATCATCCGGATCCTTCATCCGTTCAGCCAGCAAGCGACGCTGCCCTTTGGTTGTATGATGCCGAGCAATATCAGGGCCATCAGAGGATGACGAAGTCATGACAACCTTTATTACTCCCTTATCTAAGTCATCCGAATGCCAGTGCGGACGCAAGTCTATAATGGCATTATACAATGCAACGGCAATACGGCGACTCATAGCTACAATCATACCTTTTCCCTCAAATACTTCCTGACGTTGTTCAAAATGTGCCACAATATCCCGTGCCACATTTTTAATACGAGCCGGACTTCCTATTAAAGCTTCCAGTTGCGTCCACTTGGCCTTAGCCAATTGTACATCATTCATGTCTTCGGTTTCCAGTTCCCGATCAAGCGACTCAATCAACTTGCGTCCCTCCTCACTTAGTTCCACCTTTGCCAGACGACTTTCATAGAAGATACGTACCGTAGCTCCGTCTTCTACAGCTTGTGCAATATCGTACACGTCAATATAATTCCCGAATACAGCCGGTGTATTTATGTCAGCCGTTTCTATTGGCGTACCTGTAAATCCCAAATAAGTAGCATTCGGTAAAGCGTCACGCAGGTATTTGGCAAATCCGTATTTTATTTCCGAACCAATCACCTCATCAGCTTCATTCTTCACTTCCACCGTTTTAGCCTTGAATCCATACTGGGTACGATGAGCTTCATCAGCAATTACGATGACATTGCTTCGTTCCGTCAAGGTTTTATACACATTCTTCCCTTCATCCGGCTGGAACTTCTGAATGGTAGTGAATATCACTCCTCCCGAATGTACACTTAACAAACTCTTCAGTTTTTCACCATCTTCAGCCTGTACCGGAGTCTGCCGCAAAAGTTGCTTGCAGTCTGCAAACGTACCGAAAAGCTGATCGTCCAAATCATTACGGTCTGTAATGACCACAATAGTCGGATTGTTCAGCATGCGCACCACCTTCCCTACATAAAACACCATCGAAAGTGACTTTCCCGAACCCTGAGTATGCCATATCACTCCCGCTTTATGATCTCCTACAGGCTGACTTTTCACATCTTTAAGTCCATAGTTTACAGGAGATTCACAAAAAGATTCATTACTATTTCTATTTATTCCCGTAGCACGTATTGTCGATTCAATAGCCTTATTTACCGCATAATACTGATGATAAGCAGCTACTTTTTTAACAGTCTTTATCGTTGTGATTTTTGTTTTTACATCTTCTATTTTTGTCTTTTCAAAGACAATAAAAGAACGTATCAAGTCCACCAATGTTTCCTTATTCAGCATACCCTGAATCAAGATTTCCAACTGACTGACCAAACGGGATGCCTCCGCCTTACCGTCTACACTCTTCCAGGCCATCATACGACTGAATCCTGCCGACAAAGAGCCTGCACGAGCCTCCAGTCCGTCGGAAATAACAATCAGTTCATTATAAGTGAATAAAGAAGGAATTGCCTCCTTATAGGTTTCTACCTGCCGAAAAGCACTTTGGAGTGTAGCATTTTCATCTGCCGCATTTTTCAATTCTATCACGACTAGAGGTAGTCCGTTGACAAATAAAATCAAATCCGGACGTTTGTTACGTCCGTTCTCTATGATAGTGTATTGGTTGACTATCGTAAACTCATTATTCAGCGGGTTATCAAAATCAACCAACCAAACCAATTCTCCCCGCTCAACTCCCTCTCGATATACTGAAACAGAAATTCCTTCTGTCAGCATACGATGAAACCGCTCGTTATTAGCCAGCAAATCAGGCGAAGCAATACGTAACACTTCCTTGATTGCCTCCTCACAAACTGCTGCTGGTAGTTCATGATTGATACGTAGCACCGCTTTACGTAAAGATTCTTTCAACACTACCTCTTCAAACGACATACGCAGCGGATTCGGCCCGTCAGGAGCAATATCCGGACCGTAAAGTGACTTATAACCAAGATGCCCGAAAAGCTGGATGGCGAAAGATTCTATTTGGAATTCGGTGAGTTGTGTCATAATTAATTATTTTTCAGAGATTTCCCCAAAGAGTTGTCTAATATGCATATATATATTCTTATTAAAATCAGAAGCCTCTGGTAATGAATTTGATATAAAATTTTCTATATTTTTTATTAGCTTTTCTTCCAACATTGGTAAAACAGCATATACAACAAATTTATCATTTTCAAAGCGGGTCGAGATTATCCCTAAAGCTGTAGAAGCAATAATGTATGCATAGAAATATTTTGAAAAATCAACACTAATTTCTTCAGTAGAGAATGGACGTTTCTTTTTATAAGAAAACACACAGGCCAATAAAACAATATTCCCAAAATACGAACCTGCATTTATATATCCATCAATAATAGCTTCTATAAGCCGTGCTGGCGATTCATAATTACCAAATTTTTTATCAGTTATTTGTTCCCTTAATACATTGACATGTTGTTCATTGCTTTGTTGTTTTATGTAATTATCAAGATTATTTTTATTGTCATTTGTTATTCTTTTAACCTCCTCCAGTTCGGATATTATATACATAATTTTTTGGGATAAATTCTCTGACATTGAAGAAAACCTATCTACTGATGTAGAGATTCTATCTGAAGCTCCATCTATCTTTTGATATTGAGCCTCTCCCTGATTATTAGAAACAATAGCATAAATAATAGCAACCACAGACAGAAATAATGAAGATATAGTAGAAGCAAAAGATATATAACCTACAATCTGATCCGTGTTATCATTATTTACACAAACATAAGTTATCAGTTCTATAATTATAAAAATCAACAAACCTGATATGTAGTACATGTGTACCTTACATTTTCCATCATTCTGACGATATTTCAAAAAAAGAAAAATGATGGCAATCATAGCTAATAATACTACCGTAAGTGTCAGTATCCCTGAATTTATTAATTTATCTATTATCATAATTCATCTATCTTTATTTCATTAGACATCAATTTAGGTAATATATTATCTCTAGTTCTATTTATAGTCCTAATCTGTAACTCATTTAATTTTATTTTCTCAAAAATGGGTTTTATACCCTTACAAAACTCAGCAACGATATACTTAGGTGGAATCTGTAAACCTAAAGATTTAAATGCTGATTTACTAATCTCCATAAAGGTCGAACCATTAGCATAGCTATGTACCATATCCATATTAGCCTTGAGCCACAAATATATAAATTCTTTTGCATAACCTTTATCATCAATTATAGCGATATAGCCTTGATTAATAGCTAAAGGAATCTCCGCATAAGCTAATACACCAACGGGAGCTCTCGATGACATTAATAATGTCCCTGCAGGTAGAAGTCCAGAACTAATCTGCTTTAATCCTTCTTTCGTTATCTTTCGTTCAGTATCAAATAGATAAATTCCATTTAATGTAGTGATATCCTTAGGAGAAGTCCATGATATATTGCCATTCCAATATTTAGATTCCTTAGTACTAGGAGTGGTACCACCTTTTACAGATAAAATATCGTCCAACGTCCCTTCTTTCCAATCCTCTTTTGCCTCTTCAATAAACCATTTGCGAAATAATATCTCTGCCATTGCTTCAAGAGTTTTATTCTCTCTATAAAGCAAATCTATTTTATCGTCTAAAGAGCTGAGAATAGACACAATCTTATCTTGTTCTTTCCGTTTCGGCAATAAAAGTGGCATTGATGCATAGACTTGGGCATTAATATTACCTCTCGTAGCTCCATTATCAACAGTTTGAATCCAATCATAATATGGCTGAGAATGTGTATAATACTTTAATATTTTAGGATTTACCTTTTTAGGGTCAATACTAAATTTTATAAGAAACCCTGCATATACTAAAACACCATCTTTCTTATCATAAAAATAACTACGCCCAACACTAGCTCCTGTTCTCGCAAATACTATATCATTGGGATATAATATATAATTACTAGCATTTTTATCATCAACAGACTTCAAACCTTTTTTATTAATAGTACCATCATCATTAATATCTGTTATTCGTAAATAAGTATATTTACTTATATCATAATCTACTGCAGGTGCTGCAATGCCATAGTAACCTTTATTACCTATTACCAAATCTCCTAATTTATATTCTTTCCATTCACCCATACTCAAATTATAAAAAACATCATTCCGAAAGCAACAATCAATATATATTAAAGAAAGTCCTATAAAACATGGTAAACTTTTAACATCTCTTACTCTCTTAAAAGTTGTATGTGAATTTCTTATAATCTATCTATAAACTTATCCCAAAAGCCCTGCTTTTTTAAGTTCTTCTTTTACTCGCTCCTTCCAAATATCCAAAAATAAGTTATACCATTCTTTCTCTACTTTTTTCTGAGCATCCGACATATTGAAATTCTGGTCAATCTTTTTCTCCGTAAGGTGTTTAAGACATTCTGTACCCTGTTCTAAAATCATACGGGATAATTTTACATTCAATATATTATTAATATAATTGATGGCAAATCCGGATAAAATTATGCCCTCACTTGAATATGACAGTTCATTTTTCATTTGACGAATTTGAGCAGCAATATTTGCCCACCCCATAGTTGCTATCAAACGAAATGCAACCGGTACTGAATTAGCGTTTCTTTGAATAGCATCAAAAGCATCCTGTGGATTTAAATACTGTTTTCTATCCACATTATATAAATCATTCATCATAATATATCACTTTTTCTTAGGTAATTTCGCTGTGTCCTTTAACAGCTGCTTTTCCTCTTTCGCTACCCGGCGTTCTACCTTCTTTATATTCTCGGCAGGAGGAAGATTCTCAGGCCGGATACCTCTTTCTAAAAGCATACCACGTACACTTTTATTGTTCTGCACATGCTCTTGGGTAATCGGAGTTTCCCCTATCAGGTCTTTTTGCTCTACATTGTAGTTGGTCATTTCAGTAGCCAGATTTTTTGCGGCAATGGTCAGTGTAGGCAGATGGTCGGCAAGCGGACCACTCTTTACCCCCAAACGATTTTTCATTTGTTCGGTGGTCAAGCCGCCAAATAAGGCTGTATCTCCTTTGGAACGTATTCTGGCAAATCCCTTATCGTCCACTCCACGCTCATAAATATTTTTACTCAACTGTTTTTCAGAAGCTCTTAATCTTTCACGCGTTTCCAAACGAGACAGTAGTTGCAAACGTTCTTCAATTAGTTCTGCTTTCCGGGTTTGTACAGCAAAATAACTTTGTGCAAAAGCAATTTCTTCTTTTTTAGGATCACCGTTCTGCGCAATCAGATAACATGCGTACCGTGTAAGCATATAATCATTGATAGGTCGCTGCGAACCGCTTCCTAGACTAACCATTTTCGTGACCTCACGAAAATGGTCTTCCGCATTGATACCCTGCGACTTACATGATTCTATAGCACGTTCTATAGCTACTGCAAAATTTTCCCACCGAGCATAACCAAGAACGGTCTGTAACTCACGGGCATACCAAACTTCCATTTCCTCATTGTTATCATCCAATATTTTGCGTACAATGGAATCGAATATTGATTTATATTGATTGATTTTCTGAATATCCATATCACTTAGAATTTAATTGATGCCAAATTTTCCAATATCAGTTTGTTCAACCGCTCTTCTTCCTTCAACTGTGCTTCAAATTCTGCTTTTAGCGCCGTAAATCGTTCCTCAAAATTGAAGTCTTCTTCCTCTTCTGGCAAACCTACATAACGGCCAGGAGTTAGCACATAATCCAATTCGGCCACACGCAACACAGGAACAGACGCACAGAAACCGGGCACATCCTGATAGGTTCCACCTTCGTTTCGCCATTGATGATAAGTATCGGAAATCAGTATGATGTCCTCCCGCGAAAACTCACGGGTACGGCGATTGATAAGATGCCCCATATTGCGTGCATCGATAAACAGGATTTCCTGACTGCGTTCGCGGAAAGAACCGTCTGCATGGCGGTTCCGGCTCAAGAACCAAAGGGAAGAAGGAATCTGGGTATTCAGAAACAGTTTGGCCGGAAGGTTCACAATACAATCCACCAACCCAGCCTCTACAAGCAATTTGCGGATTTCACCTTCTCCGCCGCTCTTTGAGGTCAACGCACCTTTAGCCAAGACAAAACCCGCCTGTCCTGCCGGAGCAAGATGATAAATGAAATGCTGTATCCAAGCAAAATTAGCATTCCCTGTAGGAGGTACGCCATACTTCCAGCGCCCATCATTACGCAAAAGATCGCCGCTCCAGTCACTGTCATTAAATGGCGGATTAGCTATTACATAGTCTACCTTCACATCCCGATGCGCGTCATTCAAGAAAGAACCTTCGGTATTCCATTTCACCTGAGACGCATCAATGCCACGGATGGCCAGATTCATCTTGCAGAGTCGCCAAGTGGTCTGATTGCTTTCTTGTCCGAAAATAGAAATATCGTTCACACGTCCCTGGTGTTGCTCCACAAACTTCTCGCTCTGTACAAACATACCCCCTGAACCACAACAAGGGTCGAGCACACGGCCTTTGTAGGGTTCCAGCATATTGACAAGCAGCTCTACCACACTACGTGGAGTATAGAACTGACCTCCCTTTTTACCTTCGGCCAAGGCAAATTCACCCAAGAAATATTCAAAGACGTGTCCTAGAAGATCGGCACTGTTGGTCGAGGCATTCAGCGTGCTGTTCCCTATCAAGTCAATCAGTTCCCCCAAACTAGTCGGATCCAGATTAGGACGGGCAAAAACTTTAGGCAACACGCCCTTCAATGACGGATTGTCTTTTTCAATGGCATCCATGGCTCCGTCAATCAGTTTTCCTATTTTAGGATCCTTGGCATTGGCAACCAATGTACTCCACCGAGCTTCTACAGGAACATAAAACACATTCTCTGCCTTATATTCCTCACGGTCTTCTGGATCCGCACCAAGGTCTATTTCTTGCTTGAGTTTATTGTATAAATTTTCGAATGAAACAGATATATATCGTAAAAAGATAAGCCCCAGCACCACATGCTTATACTCGGCTGCATCAATATTTTTACGGAGCTTGTCGGCTGCCTTCCAAAGCTGTTTCTCCAAAGGTTCATCTGCTATTTCTTTTTTCTTGGCCATAATATTTTAGTTATTTACTTTTGTTATAGTCATCAGATCGAATCTTATACAAAGATATTGATTAAATCATAATTCAACGAAATAATGTAGTTTCAATTATGTCGGTTGTTAAATCTGCCTTCACCAACTTCCTCCGATTTTTTGTACAAAACATTTTAGAATTTGTACAAATTTTCAAAAAACGTCGAGAGAAATTTTCAGGAACAAGCGCAAAAGCCGTTCCAAACAAAATCAATCATGCTTTTTTGCCCTTCACACCCTTCACCATCCCCGCTCAGAAGAGAAAAATCCGATAAATGACATGCAGCAAAAAGCCCGCAATTCAGACCGTGTGAAGGGCGTGAAGGGCAAAACAAGGTATGAATAATACTTAATTATTAATAAATATTGCTCCTACAGCAGCAATAAGCCCGAACAATCCTATAATTTTCATAGTTTTGTAATTTATTACAACCTCAAACTAAACGTTATTTATGTTACTAAACAGACCCCTACTACACGCTTTAGCAGGAGCCTTGTTGTGCGTCCCTATTTATGCATCGGCTGGAAATGCAAGCCACTGCAACGCATCAACGGAAGCTAAAGTTTTTCCGTGGAAGAAAAAGAACAAAGAAAAGACCGAAGAAACAAGTAAAACCGACTTTGAGAAAATCGCATCCGAAGGCAACCTGATTTCCCGCGGTATGTTTAATGTGTATGCTCAAGACGACAAGTACTATTTCGAAATTCCAGCTTCATTGCTTCAGCGCGACATGCTGGTGGTGAACAAACTGCAAAGGGTACCTTTCGAACTGAATGATGCCGGTGTGAATCGTGGTACGAACTACGAAACCCAGATGATACGTTTTGAATGGAACAAGCCGGCGAAAAAGATTATGGTACGCCAGAGCCGCCCGCTGCCGGAATCGCCCGAACACGATGCCATTACCCGTTCGGTGCGCGATAACTTCATCTCCCCGCTCATTGCCGACTTCAAGGTGGAGGCTTGCAATGCAGATTCAACATCGGTACTGATTCAGATAAATGATATTTACGACGGCTCGGAAACCAGTATCAACAATGTTTTTGATAACATCAATTTAGGAACTTCGGCGGTAAAAGATCTGTCGCGTATCCTGTCTATCAAGGCTTTCCCAAACAATATCGTGGCCACGTCCGAACTGACTACGAAAGTACGTGAGGGAATGTCGTCGGTGAATGTTACCGTAGAGGTCAGTTCATCGCTTGTGCTGCTGCCGGAAAAGCCGATGATGGGCCGTCTGGACGACCCAAAAGTGGGTTATTTCACCAAGGATTTGCTCTATTTCAGCGATTCCCAGCAGAAAACGGAAGAGAAAAAATACATTACACGCTGGCGACTGGAGCCGAAGCCGGAAGACCGTGAGGCATATCTGCGTGGAGAACTCGTGGAACCGGAAAAGCCGATTGTATTCTATATCGAGAACTCTACTCCCTACCGCTGGCGAAAGTATATCAAGCAGGGAATAGAAGACTGGCAGGTAGCATTCGAACGTGCCGGATTCAAACATGCAATCCTTGCGAAGGAACTGCCCGACAGTGTGGCGGCAAATGCCGACGACATCAATTATTCGGTAGTCACGTACGCGGCTTCGTCGAAAGCCAATGCGATGGGACCGTCCATCCTTGACCCGCGTTCGGGAGAGATACTGGAAGCGGACATCATGTGGTGGCACAATGTCATCTCGATGGTGCAGGAATGGATCACCGTTCAGACAGGTGCCATCGACCCGAAAGCACGAGGAACGAAGCTGCCCGACGATATGATGGGAGATGCCATCCGTTTTGTGGCCTGCCACGAAGTAGGACATTCGCTGGGATTGCGCCACAACATGATGGGCTCGTGGACTTTCCCGACGGATTCACTCCGTTCGAAAAGCTTTACAGACCGGATGAACTCTACAGCCTCATCTATCATGGACTATGCCCGTTACAACTACGTGGCACAGCCCGGCGACGGGGTTACGGCTGTTTCGCCGCACATTGGCCCGTACGATCTGTTTGCCATCGAATATGGCTACCGCTGGTATGGTTTGCCTACTCCGGAAGCGGAAAAGGAAGTGTTATACGATTTCCTGAACAGGCACAACGGGCGACTGTATAAATACAGCGAAGCGCAAGACCCGCGCTCAGCAGTCGATCCGAGAGCTCAGAACGAAGATTTAGGGGATGATCCGGTACGCTCTTCGGAACTGGGTATTGCCAACCTGAAGCGTATCGTGCCCGAAATCATCAAATGGACGACTACGGGAGAAAAGGGACAATCGTACGAAGAGGCTTCCCGCCTGTACTATGCCGTAATTACTCAATGGAACAATTACTTGTATCATGTGATGGCGAATATCGGAGGTATCTACATCGAAAATACAACCGTGGGCGACGGAGTAAAGACATACACGTATGTAGAGAAGGAAAAGCAGGCTGCTTCACTCGATTTTCTGCTGAAAGAGGTACTTTGCTACCCGCGCTGGTTGTTCGATACGGAAATTTCCGACTATACGTTCCTGCTGCGCAAAAATCCGACCGGGGTTATAGAGTACGCTCCGAGTCAAATTCTGAAGAATACACAGGGATACATTTTCTGGGACCTGCTCTCGAACGAGCGCCTGATGCGTATGCTGGAAAACGAACTAAAGAACGGCAAAAAGGCATTTACCGTAGTGGAAATGATGGACAAGATGCATAACTCCATCTTTGCAACGACCATCAAGGGAGGTACGCCCGACGTAATGGAGCGTAACTTGCAGAAGGGTTTTCTCGATGCGCTGATTACGGCTGCGGCCGAAAGTGAAGGAGTGAAAATCAACAAGCAACTGACTGCTACCAGCGGCAATCCGTATCTGTTCCATCACACGCCGTGGTGCAGTCACGATGAGTTCTGTACCGAACAGGCTGAGCGCATGGGAGCCAGACGCGAACTTAGCTTCTACGGCGGACAGGTAAACCGTATATCGGACGCGATTTCGGTAAAACGAGGTGAACTGCTGCGTATCAAAAGGCTGCTGGAAGCAAGACGTAACACGTCCGATACCGCAGCACGCTATCATTACGACGACATGATCCTGCGTATCAATACGGCACTGGGACTGAACGACTAAGCTCGTTCTTCCTGTGCCGACATACAAAAACAACAACTAAACTATTTTTATACAAAATCAATAACAATCTTTTTTTCAATGAAGAAATCCTTATTATTGACTTTGCTGCTCGTCGTGTGCACTTGTGTCACATGGGCGGCCGACAGGGTAATTACCGGTAACGTAATTGCCGATGACGACAAACAGCCTCTGATTGGTGTTTCCGTATATGTTTCTGCCGATGACTTGAAGAAAGCCGGAAGCAGTCTGATGTCTTTGGGCGTCGTTACCGACATCGACGGTAATTTCTCCATTTCTGTTCCTTCCGGTGTAAAGAAACTGCAATGCAGCTACATCGGATACACTACCCTACAGATAGAACTGAAACCGGGACAAACGCATTACAACATTGCCTTACAGCCTTCGTCGACCATGTTGAACGACGTTGTGGTAACCGGTTACCAGACCGTAGAGCGCCGCAAACTGACGGCTGCCGTTGCAAAAATTGATATTTCGGAAGAGCGTATCGGTACGGTAAAGAGCATTGATCAGGCGCTTTCGGGACAGATTGCCGGACTTTCGGCCGTCACGACTTCAGGAGCTCCGGGTTCTCCGGTGAAAATCCGTATCCGTGGTACGTCATCGCTGAATGGAACGCAGGACCCGCTGTGGGTGCTCGACGGTATTCCACTGGAAGGTACCGATATTCCGAGTATGGAATCACTGAAAAATATCGACGATGTACAACAGTCGTCCATCGCCGGACTAAATCCCGCCGACATTGCGGACATCACGGTACTGAAAGATGCTGCCGCAACAGCTATTTATGGTGCGCGTGCCGCCAACGGTGTGATTGTCATTACCACCAAAAACGGTAAGGCAGGAAAGACGAAAATCAACTTCAGTACGCGTCTTACCTGGTCTCCCCAACAGAACATTGACCGGTTGAACCTGCTGAATGCATCGGAAAAGGTTGACTTAGAGTTGCAACTGATGAAAAGCAATTATGCCATGAATGCCGACAAGGGAGAAGTTTACCGTATCTTGAAGCGTTACAATGCAATTGATGCTTTCCAGAAAAACGGATGGGATGCTCTCTCGAAAGAGGCTCAGAACGACATCAACGCCTTGCGTCTGATCAATACCGACTGGAATGATATCTTATTACAGGATGCATTCAGTCAGGAATATAACTTGAGCTTGTCGGGCGGTAACGAGAAAGCGACTTACTATACGTCACTGGGATATTCAAAGGAACAGGGAAATATTCCCAACGTGTCTTCCGACCGTCTGAACCTGGTGATGAAAGCCAATTATAAGGTAAATCATATCTTGAAGTTCGGAGCTTCGGTATTCGCGAACCGTCGTAAAAACAGTTCGTATCTGGCAACCGACGGATTTACCAATCCGATGTTCTATGCCCGTATCGCCAACCCGTATCTGACTCCATACGATAAAGATGGAAATTATGTATACGACAGTGATATTCAAAGTGGAAACTCAGAGTTACTGTTCAATACTTTCGAGGAACGACAGAATACCTCGAATGAAACAACCATCAATTCGTTGTCTTCCATCTTCGATGTGGAACTTCGTTTCGACGACCGTTTCAAGATTACTTCGCAGGTGGGATTGCAGCTCGACAAGACATCGCGTGAACAGATTGCCGACCAGGAATCTTTTGCCATGCGTCTGGAACATCAGAACCGACGTAACAACGGAGTTTCTTTCCTTCCGAAGAAAGGTGGTTTCGACAAGAATTATGAAAATTCGGATTCACAAGTAACCTGGAAAACTATGGGTACATACCGCGACACGTATGCTGATATTCACGAATTCGAGATCATGGTCGGTTCGGAACTTCGTCGTACGTGGGCTACGACACTTTACTCGGTGGGCTACGGATACGACCGCCGTACTATGACCAACCAGCCGGTGGTATTCCCCAGCGAATCACAGGCTTTCCCGTTACACGCCAAAACCAATGTGGAGAATGCCTATGTATCGGCCTTCTCTACCATGTCGTACTCGCTGCTGAACCGATACACATTGGGAGGAAGTATCCGTTTCGATGGTTCTGACTTGTTTGGCGTAGACAAGAAATACCGTTACCTGCCGCTGTATTCGGTCAGTGCCTTGTGGCGTATCTCGGAAGAACCGTTTACGCAAAACGCCAAGTGGCTGGATAATCTGGTGATTCGTGCATCGTACGGTTTGCAAGGAAACATCGACAAGAATACCTCTCCGTATCTGCTGGGTAAATACCAGTCGAATGCCAACCCTATCCTGCCGGGAAATACGGAAGACATGATTGTGGTAAACTCTGCCCCCAACGATAAGCTGCGCTGGGAAAAGACTCATTCCGTAAACGTGGGAATGGACTTTGCCGTTCTGAACCAGGCTATCAGTCTGAGCGTAGATTACTATTACCGCAAGGGAGTAGACTTGATCGGCCTGCAAATGCTTCCGCTGGAAACAGGATTTACCTCGACCAATATAAACTGGGCGAGCATGACGAACAAGGGTATCGAAGTCGGATTGTCTACGCGAAACATACATACCAAGTCGTTTATGTGGACTACGACTTTCAACTTTGCCTACAATCAGAACAAAGTTTTGAAAGAAGCGATACGAAAAGATGCCATTTATCCCAGTCGTGAAGGCTATCCGGCCGGAGCAATCTTTGCATTCCCTTATGCAGGTATAGATGAACACGGACAGATGACTTTCTACAACAAGGAAACAGGAAAAGTTGAATCGATGAAAGAATTTTTCAAAGTACAGGAATTTGGTTTCGGAACCTACAACTTGACCAGCAAAGAGCTACGGGATAAATATGAATATATAGGAACAGCCGACTCTCCTTATACGGGAGGTTTTAACAATACCTTTACTTATAAAGCATGGGAACTGGGTATCAACTGTATCTTTAACGCTGGAGGTTATGTACGTGTACAACCCAGCTACTCGCTTACGTCATTCGACCGCGGTCAGAACACGAACCGTGATATCCTGAACCGCTGGACTCCGGAAAATTCGAAAGGCACGATGCCGGCACTGGTAGACTCGAATGTCGACATGGATGCTTACTTCTTTATCGATGGAGCTGTAAATCCGTATGCGAATTCCAGCTTGTGGGTGAAAAAACAGAACTACATGCGTATACAGAGTATCCGTCTGGGATATGAGTTGCCATTCGAACTGATAAAGAAGCTGGGAGTCAGTCAGGCAACTGTAGCACTGGAGGGACGTAACCTGTTTGTATTCGGTTCGAGCTACACCAATTATCTGGATCCGGAAACGATGGGTAACCCGTATGCACAACCCATTCCGAAATCATTTACATTCAGTCTGAATCTTAACTTTTAACTCTTAACGAACAATGAAGAAACAATATATTGGCTTGCTTTTTGCCTGTCTGACACTCTTACTGACAGGCTGCGACAAGTATCTGGATATCCAGCCTACGGGAAGTGTCATTCCTCACACGCTGGCTGAGTATCGCGCTTTGTGGCTGAACGCCTGCACTACTGTTCCCGCCGACCGGGGACTTGCCTGCATGGGTGCCGACGAAATGTTTGTAAGTAACAAAAACGATCAGGATAAATACGGAGGTATCGAACGCTGGGAAGGTACCACAACTTCTACTACTACCGTATCGTTCGACTGGGCCAACTATTACGAGGTGTTATTTTTTGCCAACTTCATTATCGAACACCACGATGAAATAACCGAAGGCAGTCAGAGCGAAATCGCTCAACTTACGGGTGAAGCTTACCTGATGCGCGCATATATGCACTTCATTCTGGTAAACCTGCACGGACAACCATATACCAAACCGGGGGCTCCGGCAACCAAGGCGATTCCGCTGAAACTGGATACTGATCTGGAAAAGCAGTTGTTCCGCAATACCGTGAGCGAAGTTTATGCCTCTGTACTGGAAGACCTGTCAAGTGCCGAAACACTGTTGAACGTAGAAAAGTGGGATGATATTACGCTCTCCTACCGCTTTACCAAAGTCTGTGTTCCGGCTATCCGCTCACGTGTTTATCTCTACATGGGCGATTGGAAAAATGCTTATGCACAGGCCGAAGAAGCTTTAAAAGTTAAAAATGAACTGGAAGACTTTAAAGTAAAAGGTTTCAAGTTGCCCAACCACTATCAGTCGGTAGAAGCAATCAACGCACTGGAATACACCCTTAACAGCAATTATCAGGGGGCCGTATCTGTACTTCCTTCATTCCTGAGCATGTATCAGGCGGGTGACCTTCGCCCGGATGCTTACTTTGCTCCGACCGATAAAGACGGAAACCGTAAATCTCAAAAGGGAGGTAACTCTGAATTCCGTTGTACCATACGTACCGGAGAGCTATACCTGAATAGTGCAGAAGCGGCGGCACAATCGGACAACCTCCCCGAAGCCCGCAAACGACTGCTGCAATTGATGGAAAAGCGTTATACAGCCGAAGCATACGCCCAGAAGAAAACCTACGTAGAAGGTCTGAGCAAAGTGGAACTGGTAAAAGAAATATTGAATGAACGTGCCAGAGAGCTTGCCTTCGAAGGTCATCGCTGGTTCGATCTTCGCCGTACAACCCGTCCACGTATCGAAAAGACACTGAACAAACAACAATATGTGCTGGAACAAGATGATTCGCGCTATACGTTACAGATTCCCAAGGAGGCTATAGCAGCTAACCCCAATCTAAGTCATTGAAAGACAAAAATGAAGAAATGTCAAAACTAAAATGACTGTTTCGAAATATTACTGATTGTAATCATAACACATAAAATGGTCGTATCAAACTCTGTTTCGAGTAGTGATACGACCATTTATTTTGTCTTGAAGGATGCTCCAAGTATCAGTTTATATCTTTCTTTTACTCATGACGTTCCATTTCATTGCGGATAAACGTCGTGACATTGATTTCCTCAACCTGATTGAACTTTTGTTTGCGATACGGACAATCCGTACACAGACATTTGCCACATTTCGGACTCTCAAAAATGTTACACGGGTCCAGATGAATATTCAGTACGGCATGATCCGAATACTTATCGTTCAGTACCTCCTGCAACTGAGTTCCGATGCGATGACCTTGATCAATGTTATAGTACCAAGGGATAGTCAGGTCACAATCCATATACAGAGAAGTTCCCGATTTTAAAACCTTTACGTTATGAATATCAATCCATTCCGGTTTTCGGTTATGGTTCAATGTATCGGCAAGATCTTTCAACAAATTGATATCCGCTCTATCCAGTAAGTTGTCCGTCGTCTTTCTCAGAATAGAAATTCCGGTTATGATGATGATGGACCCAAAGATAAGTGCCATGGCACTATCTATCCAGGTAATCTTCGTGAAATAAAGAAGAACCAATCCTACTACCAAACCAATCGTAGAATAAGTATCCGACTGCAAATGCTTTCCTCCTGCCACCAGTGCAATGGAATTGTACTTCTTTCCGATATGTATGCTATACCATCCCATCAGGTAATTCAAAACTCCCGATATGGCAATGATATAAATACCGATATCCACTTTCTGAATTTCATCAGGTACAAGCAATCGCTTGATAGCTTCATAAATAATCATTCCTCCGGCAATTGAAATCAATATACCTTCGATAGAAGCCGATATCAGCTCAATTTTGCCATGCCCGAAAGGATGATCGGTATCCCGGGGCTTTTCCGACAAGCACAAGCTGAACAAGCTTATTGTTCCGGCTGCCACATTGACAATACTTTCCATAGCATCCGTCAGCACACCCACAGAATTAGTCAGGTAATACGCCAAAAACTTCCCCACCAGAATCAATACTGATACCATCAGTATGTTTCGCTGGACTTTTTGCTTTAGTTTATTCTCTGTTAGTTCCATAATCCTCAAAAAATTGAAGTTCGAAAATGAGGTGACGAAAGTACAACTTATTTTTAATCCAACAAAAGCATGATGACTTAAAGTCAATCTAAATTTCAAGATATTGCAATTCGTCACATACAAAACTGAAAACTACCACATTAAATTACAAATTATAAGAAAAAGAACGTATATAAAAACATTTATTCATATTCAAACAAACAGCACCGTGGTAAAACGACTGCTGTAGTACGTCTGTCGAAAGGCATCAGCCTATACGATTTACCCCCTGTCGAAACTGTTCACACAGTCTGACAGAGGGTAACGATAATCTTTAAAAATGTATTATGAAAATTCTTTTAAATCAAGAATCCCAATAAGATACCAGCCGCAACAGCCGAACCAATTACTCCGGCTACATTCGGACCCATAGCATGCATCAACAGATAATTGGTCGGATCATATTCCAATCCCACAACCTGCGAAATACGTGCCGAGTCGGGAACAGCAGATACTCCCGCATTACCGATAAGCGGATTAATCTTATTATCTTTCTTCAAAACCAGATTGAATATCTTAACGAAAATCACTCCCGAAGCAGTAGCAATGAAGAATGACAAGGCTCCCAAAATGAAAATCTTGATGGAATCCCAAGTCAAGAATTCAGATGCCTGAGTAGAAGCTCCTACGGTAAGTCCCAGCAAAATAGTAATTGTATCAATCAGCGGACCGCGGGCCGTTTCAGCCAGACGGCGAGTCACACCACTTTCTTTCAGCAGATTACCGAAGAACAGCATACCCAGCAACGGCAGACCGGAAGGAACCAGGAAACAAGTCAGCAACAGACCGATGATAGGGAACATCACCTTTTCGGTATGTGATACGGCACGAGGAGCTTTCATACGGATAAGACGCTCCTTTTTGGTTGTAAGCAATCGCATGACAGGTGGCTGTATCACAGGCACAAGGGCCATATACGAATAAGCCGAAACAGCGATTGCTCCCATCAGGTTAGGTGCCAGCTTCGATGACAGGAAGATAGCCGTCGGACCATCGGCACCACCGATAATACCAATAGCAGCAGCCTGCATCGGGTCGAAACCTATTTCCAATGCAATCATATACGCTCCGAAGATACCAAACTGTGCAGCCGCACCAATCAGCATCAACTTCGGATTCGAAATCAGAGCCGAGAAGTCCGTCATGGCTCCAATACCTAAAAAGATAAGCGGCGGATACCACCCGGAAGTCACTCCCTGATACAAGATATTAAGTACTGAGCCTTCCTCGTAGATACCTACTTTCAGTCCGGCTTCCATATTGAACGGAATATTACCGATAAGTATACCGAATCCGATAGGAATCAGCAACATCGGCTCGAATTCCTTGGCAACAGCAAGATAAATGAACACAATACCTATCAGGATCATGATAAGATGTCCTGGAGTAGCATTATAAAAACCGGTATAGGTCCAGAAATCTGCCAGGTTATTTTGTAAGAAACTACTAAACTCTCCCATATTATTCGATGATTATAAGGTCTGTACCTTCAAGAATTGATTCTCCCTTGCTCACTTTGATAGAAGTAACTTTACCATCGCGATCTGCTTTGATATCGTTTTCCATCTTCATAGCTTCCAAAATGAGCAATGTCTGTCCGCGTTTCACCATATCGCCTTCCTTTACTTTGATTTCGAGGATAACTCCCGGCAGCGGTGATTTGATGCCGGCCTTGCTTCCTACACTTGCCGGACGGGTTACAGCAGCAGGAGGAGCGGCAGGAGAAGTCGAAGCCGTACGTACTACCGGTTTAATTTTCGGCTTATTCTGCTTCTCTAGTTCTACGGTATAAGGCGTGCCGTTTACTTCCACACGCACATTGTTGTCTTCTATGTCTCCCACGGTTACTTTATACAAGTTTCCGTTAATTTTATATCTATATTCTTTCATGGTTCTTTACGTATTAAGATGATTATTTCTTATGTGGAGTTTCACGCAACGTATAAATCTTCGAACTCCACGGAGAATAGCTGCGTTTCACACGACTGATAGTCAAAATGGTTTCTTCTACATCGTGATCGGCTCCCTGAGCTTCATGCAAGGCCATCGTAATGGCAGCAATGACTTCACCCGGCGCTTCACCCAAACCTTTTTCCTTGGCCTCCTGCTTGTCGGTAATGTTATGCGCAATCATAGCGTTACGTTTGCGTAACTTAATAGCCGCTTTACCAATCAACTTAAAGCAGATATAAAGCAATATCAGTCCTAAAAACACAACACTCATAGCCGAAATAGCCATACCGATACCTACCGGATCGTGCTGTTCGAACTTATCCATCTTAGGATTACTTTCTATCGTCTGGTTGTTTGTGCTGGGAGTCACATACTTCTCTGCACTGGCTCCTTTCACTTCCCATTCTTCCGAAGCATCCCCTACACGGGCATACGACTGGTCGGCTGCCAGTATACCTGCCGGCACGGTTATCTGATCGAGCAATTTCTTACCGGAATCGTACAAACCAATCCAGTTGGCGTTAGTCTTGCTTAAGACAAAATTAGTGTGGAAAGTACCTCGTCTGGGATTTCCATCGGCCCAGAAGAGTGTATGCTGACGAGGCTTGATGCTGGTCAGTACATCCCCTTTCGGAATAAAATATGTAGCTGTATCTCCCGGCTCACTGCTTACCTTCAGCAAACATCCGGCAAGATCGGCCGTGCTATATGCTCTATTGAATATTTCAATCCAACCGCTATGTACGCCGTAGTCATCCTGAAAGTTACTCTGGTTATCTACCAGCACTTCATTGATGACCAGCTTACTGTTCGACTTCGTTTCTGTACAAGCAGTGAAACCGACCAGTAACAGCAGAGAAAGAAATATTCCTATTCTGTTTTTTCTCATAGATTTCTTAAATTGAAGTTAATAATCGAATAGTCCACGAATTACAATGGAATATTTCCGTGTTTCTTAGCCGGATTTGTCAGTTTCTTGGTCTGCAACTGCTGCAAGGCACGAATAATACGGAAGCGTGTATTACGCGGTTCTATCACATCGTCGATATAGCCATATTTTGCAGCATTGTACGGATTGGCAAACAGTTTGGTATATTCAGCTTCTTTCTCGGCCATGAATGCTTTCGGATCGGCAGCTTCTTTTGCTTCCTTGGCATACAGTACTTCTACTGCTCCCGCTCCACCCATTACGGCAATTTCAGCAGTCGGCCATGCATAGTTCATATCTCCACGCAACTGCTTACAGCTCATCACAATATGTGAACCACCATACGACTTACGCAGTGTTACTGTCACCTTAGGTACAGTAGCTTCGCCATACGCATAAAGCAGTTTAGCTCCGTGCAAGATAACCGCATTGTATTCCTGTCCCGTACCCGGAAGGAATCCCGGAACATCCACCAGTGAAACAATAGGAATATTGAAAGCATCGCAGAAACGAACGAAACGTGCGCCCTTACGAGAAGAATTACAATCCAATACACCTGCCAGGAACTTCGGCTGATTGGCCACGATACCTACCGACTGACCATTGAAACGTGCAAAACCCACAATGATATTCTTGGCAAAATCGCGCTGTACTTCGAGGAACTCTCCGTTATCGACAATCGCTCCAATCACCTCATACATATCGTAAGCCTTGTTCGGGCTATCCGGAATAATCTCATTCAATGAATCTTCCAAACGGTCGATCGGATCTGTGCAATCTACATACGGCGGTTCTTCCAGGTTATTCTGAGGAATGTAACTCAACAACTTACGAATCAATGCCAGTCCCTCTTCCTCGGTAGCAGCCGTAAAGTGAGTCACGCCCGAACGAGTAGAGTGCACGCTTGCACCTCCCAAATCCTCTTGTGAAACATCTTCTCCGGTCACAGTCTTTACCACCTTCGGACCTGTAAGGAACATATACGAAGTACCTTCCATCATCAACGTAAAGTCTGTCAGTGCAGGAGAATATACCGCACCTCCGGCACACGGACCAAAGATACCTGAAATCTGTGGTATCACACCCGAAGCCAGGATATTACGCTGGAAGATTTCAGCATATCCAGCCAAAGCATTGATTCCTTCCTGAATACGCGCACCTCCCGAGTCATTCAGTCCGATACATGGAGCTCCCATTTTCATGGCCATATCCATCACCTTACAAATCTTCTGTGACATCGTTTCCGACAATGAACCGGCCGATACGGTAAAATCCTGTGCAAAGACATATACCAGTCGTCCTTCAATCGTTCCATATCCGGTAACGACACCATCGCCCAGATAATGTTTCTTATCCATGCCAAAATTGGTGCAACGATGTTTTACGAACATATCCATCTCTTCGAAGCTACCTTCGTCGAGCAGCATAGCAATACGTTCGCGTGCTGTATATTTCCCTTTAGCGTGTTGCTTTTCGATAGCTTTCTCACCACCTCCCAAACGTGCCTGGGCACGTAGTTCAATAAGCTCTTTTACTTTTTCAAGTTGGTTACTCATGGTACTAGAAATTTATAAATTAGTAAATGACAACATCCAACGGCGGACATTCTTTCGCTTAAAAGCAACAAAGTGACGAAGAATCCTGCACCCACCCAATGAATGTTTACAAAATTCTCCGCCACTTCTCTATACCGAATGACAACAAACGGCCAATGTCCTCACCATTTCCTTCATTGTCCGTTATTATTTTTCACAAAGTTCGGTTAATACCCCCATCGTTGATTTTGGATGAAGAAACGCTATATTCAATCCTTCCGCACCTTTGCGCGGAGCTTTGTCGATCAGACGAATACCGTTTGTTTCTGCTTCGGCCAGTGCGTTTGCCACACCATCCTCCACTGCAAATGCTACATGATGAACTCCCATTCCTCTGTTTTCAATGAATTTGGCAATCGTACTATCCGGTCCTGTAGGTTCCAGCAATTCAATTTTCGTTTCACCACATTTCAAAAAAGCGGTCTTTACTTTCTGGTCTTCTACAGTTTCTATATTGTAACATTTCAATCCGAGTACATTTTCATAATAAGGAAGGGCTTCTTCGATGCTTTTCACCGCAATACCCAAATGTTCGATGTGAGAAATTTTCATAATCAAGTTGTTTTTAATGGTATTAAAATCTAAAGTTGGTTCATATCAACTGCACAAAGAAAACAAAAATGTGCAGAATAAAGAAATATTTCTCTATTTTATTTTCTCTGCAAACTCTTTTTTTAGTTTATTTTTTATTTCACACAAATCACCATTGTCAGAAATATTCCATTTCCTCTACTAGCTTCTTTTGCAAACAGTCTTCTCTACGACAAAGCCTGTTACTCAAGATTTTAAAATGCTGTCTATCAAAGTAATTTCCTCGTCACTGAAAGAGGTGTTATTCAACGCTTTCAGATTATCGTCAATCTGTTTTACCGAACTGGCACCAATAATGACCGATGTAACCATCCGGTCCTTCAGCAGCCAGGCCAGCGCCATTTCGGCTAAAGTCTGTCCACGACGTACGGCAACTTCATTCAATGCCTTTATTTTCCGGAGTACCTCATCCGTCAGAGCTTCTTTCTTGAGATTTCCTCCCCGCGCGATACGAGAGTCTTCGGGGATACCATTCAGATAACGGTCCGTAAGCAGTCCCTGTGCCAAAGGCGAAAAGGCAACAAAGCCACTGCCCTCGTTATAAGCTTGTTCCAAAATCCCCTTTTCCTCTGCCTCACGGTTAAACATATTGTAGCATCCCTGATAAAGCAGGCACGGCACGTGGTTATCTGCCAGATAACGATAGGCCGTAGCGGCAGCCTCCCGAGGATATTTTGAGATACCTACATACAAAGCCTTCCCCTGACGGACCATATCGACCAATGTCTGCAACGTTTCTTCCAGAGGAGTTTCCGGATCGTAACGATGACTGTAAAAGATATCCACATAATCCAGATTCATCCGCCTCAAGCTCTGATCAAGACTTGCCATCAGATGCTTACGCGAATTCCATATACCATAAGGACCTTCCCACATATCATGTCCCGCCTTTGTAGAAATAAACAGTTCATCACGATAGGGAGCCATCGATTTCTTCATAATCTGCCCGAATGTTTCTTCCGCCGAACCATAAGACGGACCATAATTATTAGCCAGGTCGATGTAAGTAATGCCACGGTCGAATGCATAATGTATCTTTTTCTGACTATCAGCCAAAGTATCCACATCACCAAAATTATGCCAAAGTCCCAGAGATATTTCAGGAAGCAAAATACCACTCTTACCCGCTCTACGATATTTCATACCACTCTCGTAACGGTTGGGAGCCGCACTATAAACAGGATCAATCATAACAATATATATTTAGATTAGACATAAATACGAATAAGCAAACGATTCAGCCAGTTCCACCTTACCTTAAACCAGCGACGTGTACTTAACTGCTTTCCACCGAAACGCAAAATAAAATCGCGATAACTGAATTTCCGGAAAGGCAATCCTGCTTCAATAAACTCAAAATGCTCATATCCATGTTCCCGGGCATAAATCATCGCCTTCCACACAGCAAGTACTCCCGGATAAAGCAAGGGATAACTCTTGCGCATTCCTGCCGAAAACATTAGATAAGCAGTATCATCGGAAAACAGGCACACCGATCCCCCTATCACTTTTTCCTTATGACGGATAACAAAGATTTTACCCTTCCCCCCAAGAGAAGATTGTTCGGCAAAAGATGCAAAAAAGCGGAAATCAGGAAGATAACGATGTATTTTAGCAGAATAATATTTCTTGAGCATTGCGAAGAAAGCCTTTACCGTTTCTGGATCAGAAGCAATCTCCATAGAAGCTCCATTCTTGAGACCTCTGGCAATCTGACGTTTACGAGATGAGCTCATCCACTTGTCAAGCTGTTCATGATGTATCGAATTACGGACTCGCAACCACCGTACTGGGAAATAGCCATTCCTCCGGAAATACCGATAACCAAACAAGGGCTCTTCCAGATTACGAAACTCCAGCAAAAACGAAGACTCCTTGTAACGGAGCGTAAAATATGTCAGCAATTCATCAAAAATTTCCTCCCGGCTGTGCTTCGACTTGAAATACTCTCCTGTACCATAAACATATGTTTTATTCGTAAAACCCAGCAAGCGAAAATTACGCCGTGTAACACACAACAACTTTCCAATCGGCCTGTCATCTTCGGAAGCAACCAGCAACACCGGACGATATCCGGGTGTTTGCTCCAATATCCGAAACAGCTCCGTAGAATGAAAGACATTCGTTCCCGGCAAATCGGGAATGTCTTTTGCGTGTTCGTATGTAGTCAACCTGATAGCCATGGTATCGCAAATTTATGATTTTTTTTGAGCATTACGAGTTTAAAGATTATATTTGTCGTGTTAAAAACGATATTTTATGAAGAGTTTCAGCGAATTGATAAAGCAACGGCGCAGCATGCGCAAGTTTACAGACGAAGAACTGACACAGGAAGAAGTGGTAACCCTGCTGAAAGCAGCCCTCATGTCGCCCTCCTCCAAACGAAGTAACTGCTGGCAGTTCATAGCCATAGATGACAAAGAAACACTCGACAAGCTGTCACGTTGCAAAGAAACAGGTTCCTCCTTCCTGAAAGACGCTCCACTCGCCATCGTTGTACTGGCAGACCCGCTCGCCAGCGACGTATGGATAGAAGATGCGGCCATTGCTTCCCTGATGATTCAACTGCAAGCCGAAGACTTAGGACTCGGAAGCTGCTGGATACAAGTACGCGAACGATATAATGCCGCAGGCATGTCTTCCGACGAATACGTACACGGCATACTCGACATTCCCCTGCAACTTCAGGTATTGTCCATCATCGCCATCGGACACAAAGGAATGGAACGCAAGCCGTTCGACGAATCCCATCTGTTATGGGAAAAAGTACACATCAATAAATACGGAGGAGAATAAACGTGACGACGAAAGCATCGAACCATAAAGATACCTATCGTGCTACAGCCGTCTTTCTGGCTCTGATGGGTATTCTTTATCTTGCCGACCGCCTGATAGGCTTCTCGGCTCACGGATTACCATGGGTTATGCAGAAAGATACCATGCTACTTTATGCTGCCGTCATTTTTCTCTGGTTTAAATCGGACAAATCGGTAGGCATTATTCTGGCAGGAATCTGGCTCATCCAAAACATCAACCTTGTTGTTTCCCTGCTAGGCCAGATGTCGGGCTATCTGCTTCCCGCAGCCTTGCTACTGGTTGGAGTATTACTCTACTGGTTGTCGTCACGGTAATTTACCGACATCTAAAAACACTTTCCAATGAATATAAAAAATATCATTATCATAGGAGCCGGAAATGTAGCAACTCATCTTGCTATCACCTTACAAAAGGCCGGTTACAACATCCTTCAGGTATTCAGCCGTACCGAAGCCTCCGCTTCCACGCTGGCAACCAGACTAGGATGTCCCTATACAACCGACATCGATAAAGTAAGCTCTGAAGGACAACTATACATCGTATCGGTAAAAGATTCTGCCCTGGACAGCCTGCTTGCACCACTTACCCGGCGCGCTCCACAAGCCCTCTTCGTACATACCGCAGGCAGCGTCCCCATGAACATCTGGCAAGGACAGGCCCAACGCTACGGTGTACTCTACCCGATGCAGACCTTCAGCAAACAACGTCCGGTTGACTTCCACGAAGTTTCCTTCTTTACAGAAGCCAATACACAAGACGACCTGAAAGCTTTGAACGGAATCGCCCTGAGCCTAGGCAGTAAAGTATACGAAGCCTCATCAGAACAACGCCGATACCTGCACATAGCAGCCGTCTTTGCCTGCAACTTTACCAATCACATGTATGCCATAGCCGATCACTTATTATCGGCTCACGGACTGCCTTTCGAAGCTATGCTTCCGCTTATCGACGAAACAGCCCGCAAAGTTCATGAACTTTCTCCTGTTTCCGCCCAGACCGGACCGGCACAACGCTACGATGAAAACGTCATCAATCGCCATCTGGAAATGCTGCAAAGCGAACCTCGTCTGGCAACGATATACGAACAAATAAGCAAAGACATTCACGAATATACAAGTAACCTAAAAGAAAACTTATGATAAATTACGATCTTACCAAAATACGCGCACTGGTATTCGACGTAGACGGCGTACTAAGTGCCGAAACCATCACCTTGCATCCCAACGGAGAACCGATGCGTACAGTCAACATAAAAGACGGATACGCCCTACAGCTGGCAGTAAAATGCGGACTGCACGTAGCCATCATTACGGGAGGAAAGACAGAATCCGTACGCAAACGCTACGAAGGATTAGGCATAACAGACATCTATATGGGTGCTGCTGTCAAGACGAAAGAGTTTGCCGAACTGCTGTCGAAATACAATCTGAAACCTGAAGAGGTACTCTACATGGGCGATGATATTCCCGATTATGAAGTATTGCGTCTGGCAGGTCTTCCCTGTTGTCCGGCTGATGCCGCACCAGAGATAAAAGCCATCTGTACCTACATCTCACACCGGAACGGAGGTTACGGATGCGGACGTGACGTGGTAGAACAAGTACTGCGTGCACAAGGCAAATGGATGTCACACGAAGCCGCCTTCGGCTGGTAAGAAAGAAAGGAACACTATGCTCGATAATCTGAAAAAGTACAAAATCAAACTTGCCTCCAACTCTCCCCGCCGCCGGGAACTGTTGTCCGGTTTAGGAATAGACTATGAAGTAAAACTCCTGCCCGGCATAGACGAGACCTATCCATCCACCCTGACAGGCGAAGAAATTCCTGTCTACATAGCCCGGGAAAAAGCAGATGCCTACCGTCCCTCCATGCAACCGGACGAACTGATTATCACAGCCGACACGATAGTTTACATTGATGGTGAGGTACTGGGAAAACCCAAAGACGAAACCGAAGCCATCGGCATGCTGCAAAAGCTGTCAGGACGTTCACATCAGGTCATTACCGGAGTATGCCTTACCACGACCGAATTTCAGAAATCCTTCGCTTCGGTAACGGAAGTTACTTTCGACCAACTGAGTGAAGAAGACATCCGTTTTTATGTAGAGCACTATCATCCGATGGACAAGGCAGGATCGTACGGCGTACAAGAGTGGATAGGCTTTATCGGAGTAACGGGATTAAAAGGATCCTACTTTAACGTCATGGGACTCCCCGTACAACGACTATATCAAGAACTCAGGAAACTATAATACTCCATATACTACAGAAGCAGCCTCATTATACCAACGAAGCTGCTTCTTTTCCATGAGTCAACTCATGGCCAAACCAACCTATAAAAACAATCCACTTAGTATTTTTACCGTAAACGCAAGAATCCTTTGACGACTCTCGCTTATCTGAAACTGGACAGCATACTTTTCAGTTTCCTTTTCCCATAAAAAATCCGACTCTTCACCAACGTAATCGGAATCCCCATTTTATCGGCAATTTCCTGATACCTGAATCCGGCCAGTCTCATCAATATTACCACACGATAATCGTCGGGAAGCCTGTTTATTACTTTATAAATCTCCTCTATACCAAAGCTATCGTCGATAAACTCCTCCACACTTTTATCTATCTCAGCCCGGATTTCACTATCAGAAATATTCTGGCACATACAATTTCTTTTCGATTTACAAATGTTTACGAACGTATTATGCATTATAGTATATAACCATCCTTTAAAGTTAACATTCTCATTATATTTATCTCTGTGTTCGAGTGCCTTCAAAAATGTTTCCTGAATCAGGTCTTCGGCATCTTCCTTTTTGGGAAACAACAAAAAGGCATAACTCAAGAGCTTTTCACGTAAGATGACCAGCTCTTTCTCAAAGTCAACAGTTTCCATTCTTTCACCTCTGTCAGTCTAAATAAAATCTGTCACTCCAACGGTAACTGTCTTCTCCATTCTTTGACAAGCATACGAAGCAATTCAACAAGAAAATCACTTACATGTACCTCATCGGTATACAAATCGAGCACCAAAGCCTGCAAAGCATCATCACCCATATAACGTGCAAAATTCATAAAATCATTCACTTGCTTATGAAAATACTGTTCGTGCTCAAACAAGCTATTCAATGCCACTACGGGGCTTTGCCATTTATCGGCCTTATACTCAAAGCCACGAATAGACACAAATGCATCCTCACCTAACAAATACGTTGTCAACTTTTGTATCCTGTCTGCTTTCTTCTGTCTTTGATTTTTTAGCCATAATGCCAGAACCGGCAATTCTTGTTTTTCAAAATAGACTTGAAATGCGATATACAAATTACAAGACCATAATTCTGTATTCAGTTGTTCGTTGACAACCTCCTCAATCTTTTTATCCATCATCTTTCTTATTAATCTGTTTTAGAGCTTTACACATGACATACCACTCATAAAAACACAATATATCGTGACATATTGTCACAAGTAAAAGATTAAAACAGACAAAATATCAATTTCTTTTTCGATGAGTTCCATTTTTTGAGAAACTTTTTCCAACTCATCGGTACATAATAACTCTCTAACTTCACGTATTTCTTTCAAAGTACGATAGATTACACTCCACATCTCGCCATTAGTATGGCAAGCCTCGTCATAATCCATAATCTACTATCAGATGAGTACGGAAAAAAGTATGGCACATAATTTGTATCTTATATGCAACAACATACAAAGCAAAACAAATGCTAAGAAAAAGAATCCAATGAATAGAGCGGTGACCTGCGGCAAATGAAACAAAGGTTAAAACACCGCTTTCACAGTTGTTTAGTTTAAGTGCTTTCATACATATACGATATGTCAGCTTGCTTCCCCTTGAAGCTGTTTTTATAAAAGTTAAAGCGTGGGGAACTTTAGTATTACTTGTCCAGAAGTATCCCCATACTTGATAACTGAGCAATACATAAAGCCCCACGCCTATATACATACATATTGCTCAAAACAGCATATACAATAGCCCGTGGAGCGTTTTTGTATTATCCTTTGTTATCGTTGCGAAATTGGGGATTTTCTGAACCTCGGATAATGCCTAAAACGCTTCTAATACTTTCTTTCTTCTAAGAGTAAGACAAATATACAAAAATATTCATTTATAGCGAAAAGCTGAACAATAATTTTCATCTAAAAGCCTAAAAAGTGCAAAAAGTAAGGATATTTCATTTACAAAATGTTGGGTGGGAAATTTTGAAATATCTATTCATTTAGTAACTTTGCTATATAGGAAACAGTAATTCCATGAACATCGGCTGTGGTACTGGCGTTGTGATTTGCTTTCTATTTAGTAACTTTGTTATATAGGAAACAGCGCCAAAGAGCAGGAATATTCCACTATCAAGTTGTGATTTGCTTTCAATTTAGTAACTTTGTTATATAGGAAACAGCTGTTGCCTACAAGAACAGGCGTACCGGTTGTTGTGATTTGCTTTCAATTTAGTAACTTTGTTATATAGGAAACAGCGGCTATGCTGTTTTCAACTATGTGCAGAAGTTGTGATTTGCTTTCAATTTAGTAACTTTGTTATATAGGAAACAGCCTGTTATAGATGAAGGTTATACTTCGTTTAGTTGTGATTTGCTTTCAATTTAGTAACTTTGTTATATAGGAAACAGCTCCCATAAGTCATGTTATTAAGTTATTGCGTTGTGATTTGCTTTCAATTTAGTAACTTTGTTATATAGGAAACAGCACAATCCGGGGAATATCCGGTTAAGCAAAGGTTGTGATTTGCTTTCAATTTAGTAACTTTGTTATATAGGAAACAGCAATAACAGATACGAACTAACAAGAACCTCGTTGTGATTTGCTTTCAATTTAGTAACTTTGTTATATAGGAAACAGCCAACAGGCGGAAAACCATGGTGGGAAGCAGGTTGTGATTTGCTTTCAATTTAGTAACTTTGTTATATAGGAAACAGCATTATGTCTCATTTCTGAATGAGAACAATAGTTGTGATTTGCTTTCAATTTAGTAACTTTGTTATATAGGAAACAGCAAGATGTACCTGACGGATGTAGCTTTCGTGTTGTGATTTGCTTTCAATTTAGTAACTTTGTTATATAGGAAACAGCTAGAAGGGATAAGTTTGTAATATTCCTAAAGTTGTGATTTGCTTTCAATTTAGTAACTTTGTTATATAGGAAACAGCTTCTTCGCCTTATTCCTTTCCGCACGAACCGTTGTGATTTGCTTTCAATTTAGTAACTTTGTTATATAGGAAACAGCACAATCCGTGTAACAACCTATATAGCAATACATTACATCAAAGAATAGAAATTAAAAAACAAATGTTTCCTACAAGAAATCCCGCCATAAAAAGCGGGATTTCTTATTTCTAAAATAGCTCCAATTGTTGTCCTGCTACATTTTTACAATGAGGCTTCTTACCATAAAACAGCTCAATTTGTTCGAACTGCTTATCTGTTATACACATTATCCCCACCTGACCAAATTCTGGTAAAAATGACTTAACCCTTTTTATATGAACTTCTGCATTCTCATAACTGGCACAATGACGAATATAAATCGAAAACTGAAACATAGTGAAACCATCTTTCTGCAAATTTTTACGAAACAAGGCATAAGCTTTCTTGTCTTTTTGAGTTTCCGTAGGCAAATCAAAAAATACAAGTATCCACATAATACGATATTCACTATATCTATCCATCACATTTCAGGATAAGCAATTTTACGTAATTCACCACTAAAGCATTTATACAAAGAAGCAGTTGTCTGGGTAGCAGCTACCATTAATGGACTTCGCTTTCTACCGATAACAACATCGAGTGTAGGAATTGTCAAAAGAACTGATTTTATTTCCTTTGTCAACTCAACATTCTCACCATGAGTCTTAACAAGCTGAAATACGAGCTTATCTACATAGGGGCGATAAGGCTCCATTACATCATCCGCCAGACAATAAGCATTATAACGGTTATGATGATGTATTCCTAAAGTAGGCAACAAACCACTGGAAACTAAGGCACGAGCGATAATAGCTCGCAAAATAGCATATCCGTAATTTAATAAATTATTAGGAGGCATTCCGTCACGATCTCGCGTAAATCCCGGAATATGAGCATAAAGTGTTTTCCAATAGTAAGCAGCAGCCCTCGCTTCCAAATTATCAGGATCACCGCTTTTTACTTCTTCCGCCCACACCCTCATACATTTATTGTCCTCTCCTAAACAATATTGCAAGACATGTGCCTGATTCTGTATTTTAACTTTTATAGTTTGTTGCCACAATTGTTTCTTCAATGGAAGAGTCGCCATCAGCTGTTCCCTAAACCTTTCATTCTGAACAGTATTCCCATAAAGTGGCAATAATAATCCTACAGGCATACTTTTATTATCACAAGTTATGACACTACAATTATTTTCCAAAAGCGCTTCAAGCACTCCAGAAGTAATTGTGATCTGCTTATGGTCTAATATCACCAATCCTATATCTTCTATCGGTCTAGTTATAATCGATTGAGACTTAAAGCTTTCTGGAAGTGAAGCGTTACGCTCCACCTCCGGTAGCTTAATGACCAACTGATTATTTTGCAATGACAGATAAGCTGGGTTACCAAAGTATAATGTTTTCTTTATCATAGCATTATATTTTTATCAAAGAAGCATTACCTAATCTATCTACCTTTACAGGTATACAAATTTCTTTTATCATTTCATCAGTTACAGCACGCTCCATTTTATTTAAAGAAGAATATTCTTTTTTATCCCAAATTGAATTAGCAACAAAAGCTTTTATAAAAAAGCATTGATTACCAGAAGAAGAAACCATTTTATAAATTCTCTCTCTATCCAAAGGTTGAATTATTTTACCGCTATTACGCTCTTCTTCTGTCGGTAGATAGATTAAATCGTTAGGAGATAAAACAAATATGGGCAAATTACCTTTTGAGTCCTCAGGAGCGACAGATAATCCTTGCTTTTTACGCTTGATAACTTCATTCAGCGGTATGGTAGCAAAAGTCCGTTTACGGACTTGCTTGCCCGTAGCCTCATCCTCTTGCATAGATTCATACACTGCAAAAAATAAATTGGTTCCCTTAGCAGCTTCCACAAACTTTTTAACTTTATTACCACTTTCACCAACTGCAAACTTATCTGCTTTTTCATAAGTCCGTACTTTATAAATGGGCTGATGCCATTTCCCATTATTCAGAATAGTCATATTCTGATTCATACGCTCCACTCCATCGGGAGAAAAAGCAATGTCCGGATTGTTACCATTTTGTTGCAAATGACGCAGCAAAATCTTTTGTATACCTGTATCAGTTACTTCTTCTTCAATCTTCTTCTGATTAAAACTTGAATCCAATGATTTACGCGTAGCAAAAAAGCGTTCATTCGTTTCTTTTGTAAAATAGTAAACCTTGATTTTCTTTAAATTGACATCAGCCCAGACATCCTGATGCGTTTCGAAATACTTCGTTATTGCCTTCAAGTCATACTGAGATTTTAGCAACTCATATAGTTTGTTTTTCAATGATTTATCCACAACAATCGATGGATTATTGAGCACGTCTTTCAAAGGAAGTGTTTTCTCCTTACGCAAATTTACCTCACCATATACCGTATCTTTGTGCATCGGTTTACGAATCGCCCAACGATCACCTTTAGTTTGTGGAATCATTTTCTTTTCTCCATCTTCATTATAATGCTGATAATGGTTCGTTGTACGATTTATTACCCGGAGGTTTTGCTTAAAGCTGACAACAATATTCGTCAATGCTACATATACATCCTGCGTAAACGTTTCCCAAGGTTTACGAAGAATCCACTTGTAATTACCGTTTGCGTCTGTCTTTACCTTATCACACAATAAATGCTGCAAGTCATAACGAGAAATTTCGGAACCTTTGCGTGCAGAAGCATTGTTCAGGTAATTGACAATATTCCTACCGGCACACGCTATCACAATGGCATCCATCGCATGGTGGCGATGATCTATTCTTTTCTTGTTGAATCCTTTCTGCAAATGCAAAGGTACGGCAGGCAACAAATGCCCATTTGTGCTTACAGAAGTGAAGTCTGTACTATCTGTTATTTTATTCAAGCGCAGGAAACGTGGAAGAATAATCCGGTTCCATACATCCTGTACTCCCCAGTCTTTCTTCAACCGATCTGTTACTCCACCAGTACAAACTATCACATTTTTCGACATACCTTCCTGTTCGCCTTCTTCACAGACAATATTCGAAAGCAAAGATTTTACGACTTTGCTAATATATCGGCTATCGTTCAACTGGCGTTCAATAAAGTTATCAGGTATATCTTCAAGCAGCAGCTTTTTCATCTTCTTACTATTACCTAAGTAAGAGTCCTTCACAAAACGCTCATATTCTTCAACTGAAAAAATAGTAGCTGTTTCACCATTTCCCAATTCAACCTTTTCGCCGGAATGTTTCTTTATAAATTCATATCCTAAACAATTATCCTTCAGTTTGTTTACAGCCGATTCACAAATTACCTTATTGGTAAGAGAATCGTCAAAGTAACGCGACTGAGGAATTACATGCTCTATTTCATAAGCAGGAGTAAACAGCTTACCAAGCGGAATAATTCTTCCTGTATAAGGCGAACGATAGCGTTGTTCCAGCCACAATTTATATCGTAAGACTTCTGAGGTAGTAGGACGTTTCTTTACATCATTCTCCCTGAACTTTTTCAAAATTGAAGCAATATCGTCTGGCAAATCCTTTTCCGCAACACCTGATAACACACCTTCTTCATAGATTCGTAAGATTTCTTGCTGGGCAGGTGAATAAGGACGTACGTTCTCTATCTCAAATTCAGGATTCATAAATTCTGTAAGCAACGCCTTTATACGCAAATTTGTATTTTCGTTTTCCAATACCTGCGCTGTTATACGGGCACGTTCTTTGGACGGATTTTTCATTTCACGACCTAACTCCACATGAATTTCATCTATTTTCCCTTCCAGCTTCCAAATATCGCGTACCGTACGCAGCGTTTCCATGATAACCTGTTCTACAATAGGATTACGCAACGAATGCTGTTTAAACTTACGCAAGAAGTGATCGATATCATCAGGGGTTTCCCATTTGACAAGTTCCTTTGCTTCCGAATGACGATCGTAAACAACATAACATGCCAACCATAAAGGTAATCCTCGGAAAGAAGATATATCCGTCAGATGCATAGCTTTTTCACGTACCCGGGTACGGATAGTTTCATCGTATTCTCCGGTCAGCATCTTTTCAATCCGACTACGGGTTTGCTCATCGATGGCCTGCTCGTCCCAGTATTTTCCCATACGCATCAGCGCAAGCAGTTTTCGAATAGCTTTCAAAGAATAGGCGGCGTAGTCGCTTTCAAAAGGTGGCATTTTGGAAAATATTTCTACAAAAGTTTCATTCAGACTATTCTTTTCAGCAAACGTTCCCAAGGCCTTTGTCAGTTCCTTTTTATCGGATATAGAATATAATATATGCCACAAGGCTTCTTCCTTTTCTCGAGTTAAGAACTCTTCCGAGACCCCAGCCTTATTTAGTCTGGATACCATATCTGCTCTTGTTTCGTTACACGGATAACTTTTGTCTTCTACATAATTCCAGCGATATTGGGACAGCTCGTTTTTCTTTAACCCGAAAGGTTTGTATGCTAAGAATGTTTTTTGATCTATATCTTTCCGGTCGTTCAGCCAATCGAATAATTTTACATAATCATCTTCGCCCTGCAAAAATTCATTTGTTACATCTACATCCAGTTTAAGAGAACCGTCTACCTGTCTTTCACGCTGATAAATACGTAAGGAAGCAAGGAACTGCCATAAGCGGAATTCCTGAAACAACGGATGCGATTTAGACACGCACTTCAATGGAACATGCTGCAAATTGCCATCCTTTTTATCCCGATAGACATGCGATTCGTACGGACAATTGTCAATCAGTCCCTTCTGACTTTTAAGCGGACGTTGATAAAACAATATATCTTCCACCAAGAAATAGATAAAATCGGAAGTAGACAGTAACCGACGATGTGCTTCGTTATTGGGATATAGTTCTTCAATGCAAGCAAGCAGCAAATTGTGATCTTGCAAAGCTGCATGAAACTCCGATTGTTTGACCAAAATCTTACGAAGTTCGTCTTTATAATATTTACGTTCTATCGTTCGAACCAATTTTCCTCTTATTTTTTGATCAGGCATGCGAAGTAATGACTCGTAAATATATGTACCCACTGTCTGACCACTTTCGTCAATCTGTGCCTGCGTTCTTGTTTTCAACAATCCCCAGTCGTCTTCCTTAGGTGCCCGAAAAGAACGTTTTACATTGCCGTCTTTATCTTTTTTAGGATTTCCCTTTTCATCCAAATCTGTTGTTACGATAAATTCTTTTATCTTACCGACCCAGTCTAAAGGAACACTACTGGCTCTCCGGTATACCCAGCCATTTTCCAACTTGACATTATACCAGATATCTTTCCCCTTCCGATCTCCGGAATCTTCTACCGCAACAACTTTCAGTGCATAATATTCTACTGACTTTTTATTATCTTCTTTCTCTTCCTCTCCTCTCAACTGATAATATCCTCGCTTCTGATTGAAATTGAGTAATATCCATGCAAGTTCTTCTTTGGTTATTTTCTGAGAAAGAGCTTTTTTCCGAAGATAATAGATTGTCCAGTCGTAAGGTATTTTTTCCCTTCTGCTACCAGTTCGGGATGATGCTGACGAAAGTCCTCCAGCATTTCATTGAAAGAATCCTGAAACAGAAATCTATATTTACCAGTTTCATCTTGATACCAGGCTAATTTAGGTTCCCGTTCCGGCAGAAATTTACCATATCGGTCGAGTTGAGAAGCATAATGTTCCGGTAAAAATTCCATAACAGATAAAACCCGGTGCAAACGCTCCCGACGTAATAAACTACGCTCCAGCAAACGACGTACTCCCCGCAAACGGGTTCGCTCCGCTACTGGAGATTTAGAATTACCTTTATCAAAATCTCCCAATGTTGCAGCATCCATTGGAATGATTCTGCTGCCGCAAGAAGAAATATTTACAAGTTGTTCCTTGCCTTCGTCATTTACGACCGAATTTATCACTGCCCAGCCTACGCTGTTTGTTCCTAAATCTAAACCCAATATCTTTTTCATAACCGATTTTCTTTGTTCATTTCCTCAAAGTTAGAAAAAGATATTAAAAAAAGCCTTTCTTATGTAAAAGATATTCTATATATTTGCATTAACTAAATTGAAGCAAGTCACAATAAGGATTATTCCGTTGTGAAAACATTTAAAGCGGTCTTTTTACGAAGGTCGCTTTCTTTTTTATAGCTATAGATGTTTTCCTTACTAACCTGAAAGAATAACAACTAATACTTCCTTATCTCCTTCCCAATTCTTCTGCACCCATCAAACTAGATTTGTACAAATCATTTTGTTTTTTTGTACAAATTCCCAAAAAGTTTGTACAAACTTTCAGCAAAACTTCATCTTGTTCTCCATAAAAGACCAGCAGAAGCATCGGACTCATGCTGATGTATCCAGTCGAACGTCCCACGCTTCTGCTATCCTACCCGCCAAACTATTCCAAGTCTTGCAAGTCTTTCATTCCCTGCTCTATCTCGTCTACCGAACGCTTGTCTACGTAGCGGTAACATATATAACCGGCCACGACACTTACCGCAAGCATCAGGATATCGAACACTACCATAAGTGTACTGCGGTAATGGTGATGAATCAGAAAGACAGAACTAAAAAGCCCTATTACAAGGAAAGGAGTACACCAGATTTCTATCCGGAGCCTGCGTTTATAGGAAAGAATCCAGCGATGAAGCTCAAGGAGGGTCCGAGTAGTCAGATTGAACTTATACAAAACGTGTATGTTCCAGAACGAATACAAAATCAGGAGTGGAAATACAATGTAAAATATCCAGAGAAGTTCCTGCCGGATGATTACTCGTGTTGCAGCAAGCGGAAACAGGATTAGCATGCCTGCAAGAAGGAAAACGGCTATTACGTTTGCTCCTATCAGACGGTCGCGGGCACTCAGGGTTCGTTTCTCTATCATTCGTTTTATGACTGCATGATTGATTATTTCGTTCTTCTGCAACTGCTCACTGAGCAGATTCCATTGATTTTTCAGTTCTTCAAGTTCCATAAGCTGAGATTTATAGGTTCGACATGTTTTTCAGTTTCTCGCGGATGCGGTTCAGACGGACACCGACATTGTTCTTCGAAATACCCATTATCCGGGCTATTTCGTCGTAGCTTCTTTCCTCCAGCCAAAGCAGGATGAGTGCCCGTTCCAGCGGACTGAGTGCGTGTATCAGACGGTATAGCTCGCGCAGTTGCGACGTCTTTCCGTCCTCCTCATCGAATGCTTCGAAATCTACCGGAAGGGTGACTGCCTGAATCTGATGTTTCGACTTCCGGCGATAGGAAATGCACGTATTCAAGCTGATGCGGTATATCCATGTGGCAGAGGAACTCTCGCCACGAAACGAAGGGTAAGCGCGCCAGAGGTTCATTACTATCTCCTGATACAAGTCGTCCAATTGTTCCTTGTCGGTTGCATACATGTAACAGACCTTGTAGATGACTCGCTTGTGCGACTCTATCAGCAGGAGAAAGTCTTTTTCTTGTTGCAGTGTTTTATTCATACAGCATATTGTTCTACATGTTTCTTTACCCTCGTTAGTCGCACTTCCGAAGAAATACTTACACGCACGTCACAAAAATAAGTAAAGAAACAGTAAAAGCCCAGTTGCAGATAATGTATAACATAATAAGGCTGTTCACAAAAAGAAGTAAAGAAACCGCAAAAGGGGGAATTCGGAAATAGTTTCAATTCCGTAACGCCTCAAAGATATAAATGAAGAAACAGTAAAAGACTGAATCCCGATGCCGGAAAACAGCCTTCTAAACGAAAAGCGCCACCCCGGAAATTTGCCTTTTCCGAAGTGGCGCTTAAGTAATATTTATTCTATCGAACGAGGGGATTATTTATATTCGTCCCAGCTCTTGATAGCTATATCGTCGATGCTCATGGTGCAGAATGCATGGATGAAAGCACTTGCCAGACGAGCATTGGTAATCAACGGAATGTTCAGGTCGATGGCTGCACGACGAATCTTGTAACCATTGTCCAGTTCTCCGGCAGAAAGGTCACGCGGAATGTTTACTACCATGTCGATTTCTTTCTTGTGGAGCATTTCCAGTGCCTGCGGATGTCCTTCTTCGCTCGGCCAGTATACGCGGGTATTCTCGATGCCATTCTCGGTCAGGAACTTCGAGGTTCCGCCTGTTGCAAAGAGGTTGTAGCCTTTTGCCTTCAGTTCCTGAGCAGCTTTCAGCATTTCTACCTTCTGCTTCGGTGTACCGGTAGACAACAGGATATTCTTTTCCGGAATGCGATAGCCAACAGAAAGCATTGATTTCAGCACAGCGCACGAAGTGTCTTCGCCGATACATCCTACCTCTCCGGTAGAAGCCATGTCGACTCCCAGTACCGGATCGGCTTTCTGCAAACGATTGAATGAGAACTGACTTGCCTTGATTCCTACGTAATCGAGTTCGAACAAGTTCTTTTCGGGTTTTTCTACCGGCAAGCCAAGCATCACCTTCGTTGCAAGTTCGATGAAGTTTATCTTCAGTACCTTGCTGACGAACGGGAACGAACGGCTGGCACGCAGGTTACACTCGATTACCTTGATGTCGTTTTCACGGGCAAGGAACTGGATGTTGAACGGACCGGAAATGTTCAGTTCTTTGGCAATCTGACGAGAAATACGCTTGATGCGGCGAACAGTTTCTACATACAGTTTCTGCGGCGGGAACTGAATGGTAGCATCTCCTGAGTGTACTCCGGCAAACTCGATGTGCTCGCTGATAGCGTATACCACGATTTCACCGTTCTGTGCTACGGCATCCATTTCTACTTCCTTGGCATGTTCGATGAACTGGCTTACTACAACCGGATGTTTCTTCGATACATTAGCTGCCAGTTGCAGGAAACGTTCCAGCTCTTCTTGGTTAGAACATACGTTCATGGCTGCTCCCGAAAGTACGTACGACGGACGAACCAATACCGGGAATCCAACTTTCTTGATGAAGGCGTTGATATCTTCCATCGAAGTCAGTGCGCTCCATTCAGGCTGGTCTACGCCGATACGGTCGAGCATAGCCGAGAACTTGTCGCGGTCTTCTGCGTTGTCGATGCTCTTTGCAGAAGTTCCCAAGATATTGATATGCTGTGCATCCAGACGGAGTGCCAGGTTGTTTGGAATCTGTCCACCGGTTGATACGATGACTCCGTGCGGATTTTCCAAGTCGAGGATATCCATCACACGTTCGAAAGTCAATTCGTCGAAGTACAGACGGTCGCACATATCGTAGTCGGTAGAAACTGTTTCCGGGTTATAGTTGATCATAACCGAACGGTATCCTTCCTTACGGATGGTATTCAGTGCCTGAACGCCGCACCAGTCAAATTCTACTGACGATCCGATACGGTAAGCACCCGAACCCAATACTACAATACTCTTGTGGTCGCCCAGATAATGTACATCGTTTGCCACACCACTGTAAGTCAGATACAGATAGTTTGTCTGTGCAGGATATTCGGCTGCCAGCGTATCAATCTGCTTAACGACCGGCACGATACCTACACTCTTACGGTGGTTACGTACATCGATGATGGCATCTTCCATTTCTCCTTCGTAACCGATGGCACGTGCTACCTGGAAATCGGAGAATCCCTGACGTTTTGCCTTGTACAGCAATTCGTTCGGAAGCTGTGACAACAGTTTGTGGTTGTTGCCCCATTCGTGAAGTTCCTTCGAAGTCTGCATGATGTTCATCAGCTTGTCGAGGAACCATTTGTCTATCTTTGTCAGTTCATGAATCTGATCAACGGTATATCCTGCACGCATTGCCTTCGAGATAACGAAGATTCGCTTGTCGGTCGGCTCACGCAAAGCCTTATCAATATCGGCAATCTGCAATTCTTTGTTTTCTACAAATCCGTGCATTCCCTGACCGATCATACGAAGACCTTTCTGGATAGCTTCTTCGAAGGTACGGCCGATCGCCATCACTTCACCTACAGACTTCATGCTTGAACCCAGTTCACGGTCAACTCCGTGGAATTTACCCAAGTCCCAGCGAGGAATCTTACATACTACATAGTCCAGTGCCGGTTCGAAGAACGCAGAAGTTGTTTTGGTAACCGAGTTCTTCAAATCGAACAAGCCGTAACCCAGACCTAATTTAGCTGCAACGAAAGCCAGCGGATAACCGGTAGCCTTAGAAGCCAAGGCTGAAGAACGGCTCAGACGAGCGTTTACTTCAATGACACGATAGTCTTCCGATTCAGGGTCGAATGCATACTGTACGTTACATTCTCCTACGATACCGATGTGACGGATGATACGAATAGCTAGTTCACGCAGTTTGTGATACTCGCTGTTTGTCAGTGTCTGAGAAGGAGCGATTACAATAGACTCACCGGTATGGATACCCAGTGGGTCGAAGTTTTCCATGTTACATACCGTGATACAGTTGTCGAAGCGGTCGCGCACAACCTCGTATTCTACTTCCTTCCAGCCTTTCAAGCTCTTTTCTACCAAAACCTGCGGAGAGAAAGAGAATGCTTTTTCAGCCAGAACGTTCAGTTCTTCTTCGTTGTCGCAGAAACCTGATCCCAGACCTCCCAATGCGTATGCCGCACGGATGATGACCGGATAACCCAATTCCTTGGCAGCACGGCGAGCATCTTCGATGTTTTCTACTGCTTCGCTCTTGATGGTTTTTACATTGATTTCATCCAGTTTCTCAACAAACAGTTCACGGTCTTCGGTATCCATGATAGCCTGTACCGGAGTTCCCAGCACGCGTGCATTGTATTTTTCGAATACTCCTGCCTTGTAGAGAGCTACACCACAGTTCAAGGCAGTCTGGCCACCAAATGAGAGCAATACACCATCCGGACGTTCTTTGTCGATTACCTTTTCAACGAAATACGGAGTGACAGGCAAGAAGTAGATTTTGTCTGCTACACCTTCCGAAGTCTGCACGGTAGCAATGTTCGGATTGATCAGGATGGTTTCGATACCTTCTTCCTTCAACGCCTTGAGTGCCTGCGAACCTGAGTAATCGAACTCGCCGGCTTCACCGATTTTCAAAGCTCCGGAACCTAACAATAATACTTTCTTTATATTTTCTTTCATTGTCTTCTTTGTTTTAATGGATTACAGCAACTTTACAAACTCGTCGAACAGGAATTCTGTATCGGTAGGACCGCTGGCAGCTTCCGGATGGAACTGTGCCGAGAACCAAGGATTCTTCTTGTGACGGATTCCTTCGTTCGAACCATCATTCATGTTGATGAACAACGGCTCCCAGTCGGCTCCTAATGTATTATTGTCTACGGCATAACCGTGATTCTGCGAAGTAATGAAACATTTGTCTGTTCCCACCAGACGAACCGGCTGGTTGTGACTGCGGTGACCGTATTTCAGTTTGTAAATCTTTGCGCCTCCTGCCTTCGAAAGCAACTGGTTACCCATACAGATTCCGAAGATAGGCAGCTTTTCATTCTCCATAGCCTTGCGGATATTCTGCACGGCAGCATCGCAAGTGTCAGGGTCACCCGGACCATTGGAAATAAACAAGCCGTCGAATGTCATTGTATTGAAATCGTAGTTCCAAGGCACGCGGATAACTTCCACGTCACGCTTCAACAGACAGCGGATGATATTCGACTTCACGCCACAGTCTACGAGAACCACTTTCTTCTTATCATCTCCTTCGTTGTAGCGGATAACCTCCTTGCATGAAACCTTATCTACATAGTTCACACCGGCATAAGTTGCTTCGGGAATGTTGTCAGGTTCGTCATCGAAAACGATCTTTCCCATCATTACACCGTGCTCACGCAATACTTTGGTCAGCTCACGTGTATCGATGCCTGTAATGCCCGGTATGTGTTCACGCTTCAGCCAATCGCCCAAGCTCTCCACAGCATTCCAGTGAGAATATTTCTCGCTGTAGTCGCTCACAATAATCGCTTCGGCATGAATCTTCTCACTTTCCATGAAAGTAGGTAGCCCGTTGGCTTCGATTGTAAAAGGAGGCACGCCATAGTTGCCCACCAGCGGATATGTCAGAGTCATCAACTGACCTGCATACGAAGGATCGGTCAAGCTTTCTGGATAACCGGTCATTGCGGTGTTGAACACAACTTCACCGGCTACCGGCTTCTCATAACCGAACGACTTGCCATGAAAGCGGCTCCCGTCGTCGAGGATTAATGTAACATTTCTCATTTTCTATCTGTATCGTTTTCTTTAATATTGTTTTTCTTTGGTCTATATATAATCCGGAGTCAAAACGTTTCGTTCCAACATCAGAACTGATAGATTTCTTCTACGTAATTGATGAAGGCCTGATTTACCAGTTTCACACCACCCGGCGTAGGATAATCACCGCTGAAGTACCAGTCGCCCAAATGAGCCGGACACGCTTCGTGCAATCCTTCCAGGGTCTGATAAACGATTTCTACCTTTGCCTGAGTTCCTACCGGAGTAAGAAGCTCTACCATCTTATGCGAAATTTCTTCATCGGTAAACGGTGCATAGATTTCCTTCACATAGTTTACCATCTCTTCCTTGGGCAGTCCGACCTGTGCTTTCGACTTGCGGTATGCTTCTTCGATGACATGTTGCATGCCTCTTTCTTCGAGCAGCGCAATAGCCGCCTTGAAAGCGATAAACTGTTCCATGCTCGCCATGTCGATACCATAGTAATCGGGATAACGTACCTGAGGAGAAGAAGACACAATGACAATCTTCTTTGGATGCAGACGGTCGAGTATACTGATGATACTTTGCTTCAAAGTAGTACCACGAACGATACTGTCGTCTATGATAACCAGGTTATCTTCATAAGGCGTCAGGCTACCGTAAGTGATATCGTACACATGAGCAGCCAGATCGTTACGGGTATTTCCCTCGGCAATGAAGGTACGCAGTTTAATATCCTTAATGGCGACCTTCTCACTACGAATACGTTGCGACAAGATCTGCTCCAGTTCCGTATGACTAGGCTTGTGTCCCAATGCCTCGATACGCTGTACTTTCAGTTCGTTCAGGTAGTTGTCGAATCCTTCCAGCATACCATAAAAAGCAACTTCCGCTGTATTGGGGATAAATGAGAATACAGTATGTACCACATCATTGTCTATGGCTTTCAGAATTGGATTCACCAATGTCTTACCCAATTGTTTACGTTCGCGGTAAATATCCATATCACTACCACGGCTGAAGTAGATGCGTTCGAACGAGCAAGCTTTCTTTTCTTTCGGTTCATTGATTTGTGCCAGACGCATCTCGCCTTTCTTGTTCACCAGAATGGCTTGTCCCGGAAGCAGTTCATTGATACTATCGGCAGGCACATTCAGCGCAGTCTGTATTACCGGACGTTCGGATGCCAGTACCATGATTTCATCGTCCATGTACCAGAATCCCGGACGAATACCCCACGGATCGCGCACAGCAAAACACTCACCGCTACCCGTCAGTCCACAAATCACGTAGCCGCCATCCCATTTCGGACTGGAAGTTTTCAGAACGTTCGTCAGATCGATACGGTCTTCGATGGCATGTGTAATATCCATGCCTTCCAGTCCTTCCGACTTACATTCGTTGTAAAGACGTTCCACCTCACGGTCCAAACGATGACCAACCTGTTCCAGCATAATATATGTATCGGCATATTTACGCGGATGCTGTCCGGCAGCAGTGATATCAGCAAAAATCTCATCTACATTCGTCAGATTAAAGTTTCCGCACAAGGCCAGATTCTTGGCACGCCAGTTATTACGGCGCAAGAAAGGATGCACATACGAAATACCGCTCTTGCCCGTAGTAGAATAACGCAGGTGTCCCATATACAGTTCACCGGCAAAAGGCAGGCATTTCTTCGCATAATCAGCATCATGGAGCTGTTCGGGAGTAAGATCTTTAAAATAACTGTGCACCGTTCCGAATATCTCGGTAATGGCACCAGCTCCCAGTCCTCTCTCTCTAAACATATATTCTTCACCCGGATTTGCCTGAAGCTTCACACAAGCCAGTCCCGCAGCTTCCTGTCCGCGGTTATGCTGTTTTTCCATCAGCAGATACAGCTTGTTAAGCCCGTACATCCACGTGCCATACTTTTCCTGATAATATTCAAGTGGTTTCAACAAGCGAATCATCGCTACTCCACATTCATGCTTTAGCGGTTCCATATTATTTCGTGTCGTTTAATTGCCTACTCCATATATACAAAAATACCTGAACCTACTGAAAAGAGCAGTTCCAGGTATTTCTTTTTATAATACATTCGATTAAATTACCATAAAAAAAACAATAAGAATGAGCAGTGCTCCCCAACATGGTATTCAGAAAAAAGAAAATAGTTGAGGAAAACGGAATCCCGAAAAGACCTCTGTTTTCCATCCCCGCATGAGGCAAACTCTGTAATCTCGAATCCGGAGCATACCCTTTTTTCTTTATCTGTTTCACCAAATCACACATTAGAGCACATTACAATTCGGGATGCAAAGATAAAGATTTATCGGCATATTTCGAACATGTTTCAAGAAAATAATCTCGAACTTTTTTAATATGCCGAATAAAACTATTCTTTCCAGCCTCCACCCAGCGCTTTATAAAGATTGACCATGCTGATCTGTTTGTCGCGTACCGCATTGCTCAATCCAATCTGGGCATCCAGGTAACCACGCTGTGCGTCCAGCAAATCCATATAACCGATTACCCCATTGAGGTATTGCAACTGTGCCAGATCGAGCGTACTCTTGGAAGCCTGTTCCAGTCGCAGGCGGGTTTCATAGATTTCCTTTACCTTATTAAATTCAGCGATGGCATTATACGCATCCTTGAAAGCATTCAAGACTGTCTTTTCATAAGCGTAAGTGGCTTGCTCGTAAGCAGCCTTCTTAGCTTTCAGCATGGCCCGGTTTTTCCCCATGGCAAAAATGGGCTGCAACAGATTGGCAGCAAAAAGCTGATGGGGTGATTTAAGCAATTCGCTTAACAGATCACTTTCTGCCCCATAGCTAACAGTCAATGCCAAACGGGGAAACAGATTGGTATAGGCTACACCCACCGCAGCATTGGCAGCAATCAGCGCCTGTTCCGCCTGACGAACATCCGGGCGCCGCTCCAGCAAAGCCGAAGGCAGCCCTACAGGCAAACTGGCAGAGAACATGACATCTTCCGGCAGTACAGAGCGCTTGATGTGATGCGGATACTCCCCAGTCAGAAAAGCAATATCGTTTTCCTTCAATGCAATCTTACGTTCCAGATCGGGCACCAGCGTAGCTGTTCGTGCCAACTCCACTTGTGCCTGACGGAAAGCCGTTTCCGAAGTCAATCCTCCTTCGTAGCGTACTCGTGCCAGATGTAAGCTTTCTCGACGGGCATCTACCGTCTGTTGTACAATAGACAACTCGTTATCCAGTGCAACAAGCTCAAAGTATGCCTGTGCAACTTGTGCAACTAAGCTCATGCGCAACGCACGCTGGTTTTCGATGGAGCCCATGAATTCGGCAAGACTCTTATCGCGTGCCCACCGGAGATTCCCCCACAGGTCGAGTTCCCAAGTCGCTCCAGCTTTCAAATCGAACTCATCATCCTGCTTAAGATTTTTTCCTCCATAATTTTCTCTCTCACGTTCTGCGTAAACTTTCAGGCCGATCGACGGAAACATATTTGCATAGTCAATGCGTTTCATGGCTGCAAGTTCCTTGACACGTGCTGCCGCTATCAGCATATCCTTATTATACATCAACGTTTTCCGAATCAGTCCCTGCAAAGTTGTATCGGTATAGAGTTGTTCCCAAGGATAATCTCCAAGGGAAGCAGTGTCGACACTCATACTGTCGAGCGTATCAGGCAAGTCCAGTTTCGGGCGAGTGTAATGTTTACCCAACTGGCAACTGCCCAGCAAGAGCACAACCGACAACATCAATAAAATGCGATAAGTATATTTTGTTCGTTTCATACGTTTCAGGTTTTATTTATGAGCTCTTTTTGTCTTCAGCTTGTTTTTAGCCTTGTATATCATGACGAAGAAGAACGGTACAAGCAAGATTCCTACCGTAACGGCTACAATCATACCAAAGAATACACCCGTTCCGATAGCCTGACGGCTTGCCGAACCCGGTCCGGTAGCGATAACCATCGGCACCATACCCAAGATGAATGCCAGTGAAGTCATCAGGATAGGACGGAAACGCAGGTGTGCAGCATGTAATGCCGATTCAACCAGATCCTTTCCGCTGTCGACTTCTTCCTTAGCAAACTCAACAATCAGAATGGCATTCTTGGCAGCCAGACCAATCAACATAACCAGACCAATCTGGAAATACGTATCGTTCTCCAGTCCACATAAAGCAACTCCGGCATACGCACCGAGCACCGCCACAGGAAGCGATATCAATACAGCAATAGGAATCGTCCAGCTTTCATAGAGTGCGGCAAGGAACAGGAATACAAACAAGAATACCAATGCGATGATGGCTCCCGTCTGACCACCTGCCTGCTTTTCCTGATAAGAAAGTCCACTCCATTCCACTCCGATATTGCTCGGCAGTTTCTCATGGGCAATCTGTTCCAGAATTTCCATTACCTGACCCGAGCTGGCTCCGTTTGCAGCTGTTCCACGGATAATAGACGTATTGAACATGTTGAAACGCTTGATGCTACCCGGTCCCGTCGTGTAATCGGTCGTACCCAGTGAAGTCAGCGGAATCATGTTACCGTCGCTTCCCCGCACGAAATACAAGCCAATATTGTCACGATGTTCACGGTAAGGAGCTTCTGCCTGTATATAGACGCGGTAAATACGGTTAAACATATTGAAGTCGTTCACATATACCGACCCCGTATAAGCCTTCATGGTAGAGAATACATCTGCCATAGGCACTCCCGACAACTTCACTTTGTCGCGGTCGACATCGAAATACAACTGAGGAATCTCTGCCTGCAAGGATGTTGACAACCCGCTGAATTCCTTCCGCTGCGAAGCATAATACATCAACGTATCGGTTGCACGCACCAAGTCATCGTAAGTCGCATCGCCACGAGCCTCGAGCTGCATTTCAAAACCACCCGAAGTACCCAGACCAGGTATGACAGGAGGAGTAGAAAGGTAGACCTTACATTCCGGATATTCCTTCAGTTCATCCTGTACGTTCTGCATGATTTCTCCGATGGTCGTATCGTCGCGTTCCTTCCATTCCTTCAGGATAACCGTAAGCTGGCTTCTTGCCTGACTGGTTCCAACACGCGGACTGGTACCCGTAACATTCTGTACATATTCTACCGACGGATCCTTCATTAGGAAGGCAATGGCTCTGTCGGTCACCGCACGGGTTCTTTCCAGTGTAGTACCTTCCGGCATTTCAAGCTCTACCGTGAAGAAGCCCTGATCCTCGGTCGGGAGGAAGCTGGTAGGCACCAGTCGGTGGAAGACAAAGATGCAGATAATCACAATACCAAATCCTACAATCACACGACGAGGATGCTTTACGACCTGCTTGATGCCGGCCACATATTTATTGTTTCCGATGGCAAGCCATTTATTGATAAGCGTAAAGACACGATTCTTCGGTTTGTTGGGATCAGTAGGTTTCAGAATCAGTGAACACATAACCGGGCTCAGCGTCAAGGCTACGACGGTAGAAAGAATAACCGACACAGCGATGGTCACACTAAACTGACGGTACAACTGACCGGTAATACCCGACAGGAAACTTACCGGAACGAACACCGCTGCAAGTACCAGTGAGGTAGCAATCAATGCTCCCGTCAATCCTTCCATCGCTTTCTTGGTCGCTTCGTACGGACTGAGTTTCTCTTCTTCCATGATACGTTCCACATTCTCCACCACAACGATGGCATCATCCACCACAATACCGATGGCAAGAATCAGTCCCAACAAGGTAAGCATGTTCAGCGAGAAGCCGAATATCAGCATGAACCCGAAGGTTCCGATCAACGAAATAGGCACGGCTACAATAGGAATCACCGTAGCACGCCAGCTCTGCAACGAAAGGAACACCACGATAATAACCAGTACCAACGCCTCGAACAACGTTTTGTATACCTCATGGATAGATTCCGATATATAGGTTGTAATATCGAACGGAATTTCGTACTGCAATCCTTCAGGGAAATTCTTGCTGATCTCCTCCATGGTTTCCTTCACCTTTTCTGCTACGTCCATAGCATTGGCTCCCGGAAGCATATAAATACCCAGTACCGCCGCATTACCTCCGTTGATACCACTTTCCGTGTTATACGAAGATGCTTCGAGCGATACACGCGCCACATCACGCATACGGATGAGCGAGCCGTCAGCATTGGCACGAAGCACAATTTCTTCAAACTGGCTGGCCGTAGAAAGACGTCCCTGTGCCGTAATAGGAATGGTAATATCCAACCCGCTTACCGGCTGTTGTCCCAGCACACCTGCGGCCGACTCACGGTTCTGGTCTTTCAATGCATTCTGAACATCCTGCACCGTCAAGCCGAAGTTGGCAAGCTTAGCCGGGTCCACCCATATCTGCATGGCGTAATAACGGCTACCGATATTCGACACACGTCCCACACCCGGTACACGGCGAAGCAAGTCGAGCACGTTGATGGTTGCAAAGTTACTCAGATAGATTTCGTCAAACTTCGGGTCGTCCGAACGCAGACAGATAGTCATCAGCTGACTGGCTGCCTGTTTTTCCACCGAAATACCATTCTGGATTACTTCGGCCGGAAGGCTAGATTCCGCCAGCTTGATACGGTTCTGTATTTCTACCGCAGCCAGATCAGGGTCAGCCGAGATATCGAATGTTACCGTTGCCGAAAATCCTCCCGAGTTGGAGCTGTTCGACTCCATGTAAAGCATCCCCGGCGTACCGTTAAGTTCCTGCTCAATCGGCGTAGCAACCGCCTGCGACACCGTAACGGCACTCGCACCCGGATAGGAAGCACTGATTTTCACTACCGGAGGAGTAATCTGGGGATATTGGTCAATCGGCAGCATTTGGAGTCCGATGATACCGACTATGACAATCAATATAGAGATGACAGCCGAGAATACCGGTCTGTCGATAAAGAAACTCACTTTCATGAATCGTAAAATTTAATGGGTTGCGTGGTTAATCCTCTTTCTTTTCTTCTTCCTGAGGCTTCGGAGCCTCACCTACTCTTACCTTGATACCCGGAGTAAGTTTATGATAACCTTCGGTTACAATCATCTCACCCGGAGCAAGTCCGCGCTCTACAACCATATTATTCTGGAATTCCGGTCCCAGTTCAATGAAACGCTTTTCCACCGTCGAATCACGACGCATCACGAAAACATACGCTCCACCTTTTTCGATGATCAATGACTTCTGCGGAACCACAGTCGCTCCCTCGCGAACCTCCAGCAACAATTTTACCTTCGTAAACTGTCCCGGCAGCAATACATGGTTCGGGTTCGCCATTTCCGCACGTACGGAGAATGTACCGGTTTTCGGATTTACCTGAGGTTCGGCAAAGTCTACCAGACCTTTCTGCTCGTACACACTGTTATCGGGCAAGGTAATGGTAACCGTAGGCTGCCATGAACGGGTAGAATCTTTCTGTCCCAGTGTAATATTACGTTCCTTACTCTTCAGGTAATCGAGCGCCGTCATACTGAAATCGACGAGTACCGTATCACTTTTTACGATGGTAGCCAGCAAAGATTTTCCGCTTCCTCCTACCAGCGTTCCCAAGTCAACATGTCTTTCACTGATCTGACCCGAAATAGGAGAACGTACAACCGTATAACCCAGTTCCAGTTCCGCCTGATCCAAGTCTGCCTTGCTCATGCCCACACTTGCCACAGCCGTTTCATAAGCAGCTACGGCATTATCCAGGTCGAGCTGGCTGGCTGCATTCTGCTGATACAACGGACGGATACGCTCCAAATCACGTTCAGCCTTGCGTGCCTGCGCTTCATCCTTCTTTAGCTGCGCACGCACCTTGTCTGCCTTGGCACGATACTGATCCTGATTAATTACAAAAAGCACCTGATTACGCTTTACATAAGTACCTTCTGCAAACAACATTTGTTCAAGGAAACCTTCCACACGCGCACGCACCTCCACAAATTGCTGTGCACGAATACGTCCTACGTACTCGCCGTACAACTCTACGTCCTGTTTCTGGACAGGAGCCACGCTCACTATCGGAGCTTCAGGTTCCACAGGTCTTTCCCGCGTGAGAAACAAATAAAGAGCAATGATAACGATGATGCCGATTGCAGCATAAATAGTCTGCTTCTTTTTCAATTTTAATTCTTTCCTTGTCAAAAAACGTTTCATACTATTCTTTTGGATTTTGTTATTAGATGCCATAGGAACAAGGGCAATACTTGTGCCAAAGATACGAAAATATTTTTATTTATTGAAAATCAGGGACAGATGAGTATATCCATTAAACAGACATTGAGGATTTTTCTGACAATTTGTGGAAAATATCCACACCCGGACCGCATATTCATACCCCATATTCCATTGTTTCCACACTCGCAAGCATAGATAAATACAGCAATCATCCCGATTTTTTTCCATAAATTCGAGCGGATAAACAACAAACCAGCGGAAGTTTTGCTTGCTTTTTGTACAAATTTTTACATTTTTTGTACAAAATCTGATATTTTTTGTACAAAAACCGGAAAAGACTTCACGAGCTTTCTTCCATCTTTTTTCGTACTTTCAACGGATAAAAGCCCATGTCTGAATAAAATATTTGCTAACTTTGCAACCGAAAAAAATCTTTAAACAAAATGATATTAGAGGAACAATTAGAGACTACTGTAAAGATTCACGACCAGCAGTTACACCGACGTGTTGATCTTTTGCTTCGTACAGGAAAACTCTTGGTGGAGAGTTTGGCCGACACCAACCGAATCGTGAGAAACATGAAGCGTACAGCAGCTTACTTAGGTATCCCCGAAGAAAAGTTGCACATTAATGTAAGTTTCACCATGCTGATGGTGAATGTAAGTGACGGTGATTATTCGTTCACCAAATTCCAACGCATTGAAGGTCACGGCGTAAACATGACCGCCATTTCTGAAGTCAGCAAACTTTCATGGAGAGCAATAGAACAAGACTATACGCTCGACCAGTATGAGGAAGAGCTGGAAAAAATCCGTACCAAGAAACGTAATTACACCCCTACCCAGGTAGCCATCGGAGCAGGTTTCGCCTGCGGCGGATTCTGTATTCAGTTCGGTTGCGACTGGATGGCCTTCCTTTACGCTTCCATTGCCGCCATCCTCGGCATGCGCCTTCGTCAGAAATGTAACGAATCGGGCTTGAATCATTACATGGGCATCGCCATTTCTGCTTTCGTTGCTACCATGCTCGCATGGGCTTCCACGTTCCTCCCTGCCGAATGGACCAGCACACCGTGGCATCCGCTGCTGGCGTGTGCGCTGTTCATCGTCCCCGGTGTTCCATTGATCAATTTCGTCGATGATATGCTCGACAATTATATTCAGGTAGGTATTGTCCGTGCCGTCAACACATTGCTGATGGTGGCTGCTATGGCATTTGGTATTGCATTTGCCGTGAAACTGTGCAGCATTGCCAACTTCTTCCCTACCATCAGTATGGTTCCTCATCATGCTTATTGGGAATACGCCATTGCAGCAGCGATTTCTGCTATGGGATTCTCCATGATTTTCAATATCCAGCGCCGTCTGCTGTGGGTAGTAGCCATAGGAGGTATCATAGCAGTATGTACACGTAACTTCGTAAACTTGGGTCCAAGTACCAACAATATCGGTTTGGATATGGGTCTTGTCATCGGTTCGTTTGCCGGTGCTGTTGTGGTAAGTATCATTGCCATTAAAGCAGTACATTGGTTCCACGTGCCCAACCACGTATTGACTATCCCTTCTGTTATCCCGATGATTCCGGGAGTACTGATGTATCGTATGCTGTTCGGCTTGATTAACATGAACGTGCAGTCTATCGATCAGGTTACTCCGCTGATGAAAGCTATCGAAAGCGGTGTAAACTCCGGACTAGTCATCATGTGTATTGCACTGGGCGTTGCCATTCCGAACATCTTCGGACGTAAATACATTGCCTCGTCAAAGAACAAACGATTGGCTGCTATCCTAAAGGAACGCAAGGCCAGAGGTAAATTTGTAGAATGGTAATCAATCTATCATAAGAAAGATACAGAAAGGGCGAAAAGTTAAGATATACAAAAAACTTAATCTTTCGCCCTTTATTGTTTGTTCTACGAAAAGGAAATAGTAATTTCAATATATCTATTAACCAAACTAAAAAATAAGACGTATGATTAGACTAAATGTTTTTATTAGAGTAAAGGAAGAAAAACGTGAAGCAGTACTCGTTGCTGCAAAGGAACTGGTAGCTGCATCACAGAAAGATAACGGCTGTATTGCTTACGATGTATTCGAAAGCGCAACTCGCCACGATGTGCTGATGATTTGCGAAACATGGAAAGATGCTGAATCGTTGTCGGCTCACGAGCACACTCCTCACTTTATGACTCTGGTTCCTCAGATTGAAGAACTGGCTGAAATGAAGATGGAAAAATTCGAATTCTAATATGAAACAAACGGCATTTGCTCCCCAACGGAACAAATGCCGTTTTTCTTTTATCCAAGCGTACGCTTATAGTTCAAATTTTGTATTATGCATATCCCCTGTTTCGGCAAAGGCAATGTGCATCTTCAGGGCATTCCGCAAGGACATAGGTGTATGACAGCTCTTGCCTTCCGAAAGTTTCAGATAATCCCAAAGCAGTTCCTTGTAATCGGGATGCGCACAGTTTTCGATAATGCAACGTGCCCGCTGCGACGGTGACTTGCCGCGCAGGTCGGCTACTCCCTGTTCGGTTACCAGAATCCGTACATCGTGCTCCGTACTGTCTACGTGCGACACATGAGGAACAATAGACGAAATCAGTCCGTTCTTTGCCGTAGAAGGAGTGGTAAATATAGAAAGGTAGGCATTTCGTGCAAAATCTGCCGATCCGCCAATGCCGTTCATCATCTTGCTACCCAGTACATGAGTACTGTTTACATTGCCGAAAATATCGGCTTCCAAGGCTGTGTTGACCGCTATGATACCCAGCCGACGAATCATTTCCGGATGGTTTGTAATTTCCTGCGGACGCAATAATATACGCTCCTTTAGCTCGTCAATGTGACTATAAAGCATATCCAATCGGTCGTCGGACAGCGTTAAGGAACTTCCTGCCACAAAACGGATGCGTTCCTGCATCATCAGGTCGATAACCGAATTCTGGATTACCTCGGTATACATGGAAAAAGCCGGTAACTTACTGTCGGCCCCCAAGGCTCCCAATACAGCATTGGCAATATTTCCTACCCCCGACTGCAAGGGAAGGAACTCACGAGGGATGGCTCCCCGCTGATATTCTCCTAAAAGAAAATCGGCTACGTTCTGACCGATCCGGCTGGTGGTCTCGTTTAGCGGTGTAAAGGCAGCTATCTGATCACGTTCGTTGGTACGCACAACTCCTACCACTTTTTCGGGAGCAACCTTTACGCTGATGCTTCCTGCACGGTCGTTCACCCGATAAATCGGAATTTCTTTCCGGCACGGCGGAGTTTCAGGAATATAAATATCGTGCATTCCGGTCAGCTTGCCGGTATGTGCTTCGTTCAGTTCAATAATGACTTTGTGAGCTACTTTCACCAATGTAGGCGAAATACCTACCGAAGTACTGAGAATAATCTCCCCATCCTCTGTTATATCGGAAGCCTCAACAATGGCTACATCCACATCGCCCAAGAAACCATAGCGTACATCCTGCCCTATCTGCGAAAGATGTACATCGTAATATTGCACTTCGCCGCTATTGATGGCATTACGCATGTCCTTGTTCGACTGAAAAGGAGTACGGAAAGATACAGCATGCGCTTGCGCCAGTGCCGAATCGACCTGACAGCCGGTGGCTCCTCCAGTAATAAGTCCCACTTTAAATTCTTTACCTTCCGCATGTAGTTTTTCGGCATAACGAGCCAACGCTTCCGGAACTGCCTTAGGTGTTCCTACTGACGAAAAGCCTCCTATACCTATCGTGTTCCCGTTGTGAATGATTGCAGCAGCCTCTTCTGCTGAAATAAAAGGGTATTTCATGTTGTATAAAATGTAATTATTGTAATATTTTGACACAAAAATAGGACAGTTAGACTAAAATAGCAAAATAACGAGGTGATTTTATTTTCATTTATTACTATAAGCTCTGCAAAAGGAAACGATAAGAAAATGAAAAGAGGTATGTTCCGCACTGGAAACATACCTCTTTTACGAGAGCCGAAAGCGGGACTCGAACCCGCGACTTACTCATTACGAATGAGTTACTCTACCAACTGAGTTATTTCGGCAGTGCCTTATTTGTGAAAAGCGATGCAAATTTACGGTTTTCTTTCAACTTGCAAAATGAAAACGAAGATTTTTTTCACAGAAAAGAGGGATTTTTTCGTTTTACAGCCTCAACCAACCGATTGAAACGGCCTCGACTTACAAGAAAAAACGTGCCGACGTTTGCAGTAAAACATCGGCACGTTTCTCTTCATTTCCGCCCACATTTTCAGTGACACATCCTATTCCGAAGCTTTCTCTCCGAACAAGATATCATAATCTCTTTTCGAGGCAGGAACAGTCCACTCTTCCGGAATAAATTTCCACTGATTCAAAGGTTTGGGATCGAGCACCTTTACCTCCTCAATACGTTTCATCAGATAATAGCGTAAATCTTTATCGGTAGAATAAACGATCCGTTTGGCCAATTCTGTTCTGGGAATGCCTGCACCTTTCGTCAGCAAATCACCTCCGCCGTTTCCACGATATGAGTTGACCGCCACCCGATAGGTCTTATTCAAATCAAAAGGTTCTCCGTTTGCCATGCGCTCTATCCGAATCTTTTCTCCCTGAGGCTTCGTCACATCCACGGTATAAATAATACCTGCCGCCGAATCGAAATTAAAACTTGGATTCTTGAAACGGCCGAATCCATTATCTTCCTCATTGAGCAACATCAGGTGATCGTCGGGAGATTGCATCTGATTTGTCCAAAGTGCATATGACATTTCCAGAAAATCCTTGATTTCCTTGCCTGTCAGCTTCATCGTATACAGCAGGTTCTCATACTTATACAGGTTAAACATGTCGCTCACACAGATATCGCCTTTCTTGATTTCCGCATAAGCCGACAGCGGAGCACAGAACGAAATATCCGCTCCGGTAATATCCAGTTGCAACTGATGAATCAAATCGACGAAGGCAGAAGGGCCAAAGAATGCCTCTTTTGAAGAAATGGTATGCTCAATTCGTCCGATGTTCCGCGAAACAAAATCCATAGTGGTTTCATACGCTCCTGAAAATATATTCAGAAAATCCGCATCCGGCGCATATCCGTCCATGTTTACCAGTTTACCTTCTACCTGTTTGAAAACGACTTTTCCATCCTGTTTCTTTATCGTAAAAGTAACTTCCGAAACCACTTTTGACATATTGGCTGGATCGATCAACAAGATAGAATCCCCTTCTACATTGACTACTTTCTCATATCTCCTCGTATGATCGTGTCCCATAAATACCACATCGAAGCCCGGAACACTCTTTGCCACGTTGCCGGAACCGTTTTCTACTACATTGTCGAGCTTATTCCCCTCAGGCCCGGCGTGAAACAGTCCGACTAAAACATCCGGATTTTCCTTTTCACGGATAATTTTCACCCACTTGCGTGCGCAGTCTTCCATGTCTTCAAAATGCAGACCGCTCCACAACTGCTCGGGAAGCCACGAAGGAATGGCAGGAGTTATCATACCGAGTATAGCTATTTTCACCCCTTCTTTCTCTATAACCTGATAAGGTGGCAGATACGGCTTTCCGGTCTTGTTATCGACAATATTGGCCCCCAACACCGGAAAGTTGCACTGACGTACCCATCGGTCGTACACGGCATGTCCGGTTTCTACGTCGTGATTACCCATTGTACCTACATCGTACTTCATATAATTCAGCATGGCGGCACATACATGCTCCGATATTGTATCCATATAATTATAATAATAGGCAACCGGCTGTCCTTGAAGAATATCTCCGTTGTCCATCAGTATGACATTTTCATACTTCTCCCGCTGTTCTTTCACATACGAAGACACACGGGCCAGGCTCCCTTTCATGGGTTTATTACGAATAAAATCATAAGGAAAATAACAACCATGCACATCGCTGGTTTCGATTAATTTCAAAGTTACCTCACCGTCTTGTGAAGCATGAACTGCGCTCAGGCTTCCAAGCCCTAAAAGCGTCATCAGACAAATCAGTAATTTCATAACAAATTAATAGATTAAGACGGCATACAAGCGACAATTTGTCAGGCTCCGCATACCATGATTAATTCAATACCACAAAGATAATGGAAGAAAACAGCCTGCCAAACCTTGAAAAAGATAAATAGCTTTCAATATGGTTAAAAGTCTGTTAACAAAAGGACAACGTGGCACATTCTTTGTGTCATTCATTAACAAAAAAAACAGACTGTATGGCTTATATAGACTATTACAAGGTTCTTGGAGTTGACAAAACGGCAACCCAGGACGATATCAAGAAAGCGTTCCGTAAGTTGGCGCGCAAATATCACCCGGACTTGAATCCGAACGACCCTACGGCCAAGGATAAGTTTCAGGCGATTAATGAAGCCAACGAGGTACTGAGCGACCCCGAAAAGCGTAAGAAATACGATGCTTACGGGGAGAACTGGAAACACGCCGACGAGTTTGAGGCACAACAACAGGCTTATCGGGCTCAAGGCGGAGGAGATAACGGCGGAGAATATTGGTATTCTACCGACGGACAACATTTTACAAGTGGCTTTGGAGGAGAAGGCATGCACGGATTTGGTGGAAATGCCAGCGGATTCTCCGACTTCTTCGAAGAGCTGTTCGGACATGGAGCCGGCAGAGGACGTAGTGCAAGGGGCGGATTCCGCGGACAGGATATTGAGGCTTCTTTACAACTGTCTTTGCGTGAAGCGGCTACTACGCACAAGCAAACGTTCAGCATCAACGGTGAAACATTACGTATTACCGTACCGGCCGGAGTGGCAAACGGACAGGTTATCAAATTGAAAGGTCATGGAGGCAAGGGAGCCAACGGTGGACCCGACGGAGATTTGTACATTACCTTCGTCATTCCCGACGACCCTGTCTTCAAGCGGAAAGACAATGACTTGTATACAGATGTAACAATCGACTTGTACACGGCCGTACTGGGAGGTGAAGTTACAGTCAATACATTGGACGGACAAGTAAAACTGAAAGTTCGTCCGGGTACTCAAAATGATGCGATGGTACGCCTGAAAGGTAAAGGTTTCCCTGTCTACAAGCAGGAAGGCGCAACAGGCGACCTGATTGTAACTTATCACGTAACTATTCCTACCACGCTGACGGAAAAGCAGAAAGATTTGTTCCGACAGTTACAGCAAGGATAATTTAAAACCGTACGACTATGCAGAACGATTTAATCATCATAAACGATTATTGCACACATTGCAATATCGAACCCGACTTCGTCCTCATGCTGGGCGAAGGCGGCTTAATAGATATCGAAGTAATCGATAATACCAGTTACTTTCCGGCTTCTCAGTTGAATGAGCTGGAAAAATACACCCATCTATATTATGACTTGTCCATCAATATAGAGGGAATCGATGCCATCCGTCACTTGCTGGAAAGAATAGAAAACTTGCAAAACAGAGTAAAAACGTTGGAAAATGAGCTGCGTTTCTACCGCAGATAATTCCCATAATTACGAAAACCTTGTCGCGTGCTGTCAGGCCGTGGCAGGGTTTTCTTTTTATACGCTCAAAAGTCGTAGGTCAGTCCGATAAAGAACGTGCCGGTCTGCTTCTTGTGGGGCAATCCTATTTTCTGTCCTCCCACCACCATGTTACGGCTCCCTCCGTACAAATCATAATCGGACATCGTATATCCCAGCAATATTGATAGATGTTCCATTTCCAGAGCCACAGCAAACCGTACATGATAATAACAGGCCCTTGCATGTGAACTGCTGACCTTTTCTGATGTTACCGGCACATCGAGAACTGCATCCTCTGGGACATAATCTACAATGGCACTTGAATTGGGAGGCAAAGGGATAGTAATACCGGGAGATACACGAAAAGACAATGCCACATCACGGTCATGATTCAGATAAACAGGAGGCGAATATAAGTAAATTCCCGACCGAAAAGCCATGAGATATGTCAAGTCTTTCTCCTCTATACACCAGCGTAATTTTTTATCTTTGACATCTCCCGAATAAACCTTGTCATCATCTATCAGTGTAGTAAAAAGCAATCCAGCTCCAACGCCAATAAAACGCCAGGGCTTATATACGACACCCGTTTCCACTTCCCATGTCATATAATTGTTCGCGCCCCCGTAAAGTTCCCATACCCAGTGCTTCTCTTTTTCCGGCTCCTGCGCCATTGCTACTGATATACCTAAAAAAGAAAAAAGAATGACGCACCAGATACTTCGTCTGTTATTCATAAGTCATACATTAGTTTAAGTTGTCACATAAATATATTCACGAAAGACTATTTCATCTAAAACAGTAACAAACTATTTTCTCTAAAAGTTCATTGTATCGATCTCCATTTTCAAAGCTTTGACCAGCAGACATTCTTGCTTGTCCCTCTTTATCACATGCCATTATTATGTTTCGGGAACAAGTTTGACCAGCAGACATCCTTGCCGTTTCTTTGTATCCTGTGCCATTACTACGTTTCGGAGCCCAATTGAACCAACAAAAATCTTTGCAATTCCTTTTCCCTCCGATCCGACTGATTTCCTCTTGTACTTCATTCTTCTGCTTGATATTTCATCTCTAAAACTGACAAAATTTCCAAGTTCGACTGCCTGCCTATACGTAGCGTTAGTCACTATTTCCCTGTCCTCTTCGTCCACATTCCCAGTCAACGAACTTTTCTCAAACCCGAATAAAGCTTAAACCAGTCGGTAAATCACCTTCAAAATAGCTTCTCCCCTCACCCCGAATCTTTTTTTTAATTACATTTGTGCCACATTATTAGAAAAAGTATACATGGAACAATTCAGCCAAATGATTGCCACCGCCTTGAAACTACCTGTCCATCGGGTAGAAAATACCTTGAAACTGCTTCAGGGAGGTGCTACCATACCCTTTATAAGCCGTTACCGAAAAGAAGCGACCGGAGGACTCGACGAGGTACAGATAGGTGATATCCATACGCGTTACGAAAAGCTCTGCGAACTTGCCAAGCGAAAGGAAACGGTACTTTCTACTATCGAAGAGCAGGGAAAACTGACCGATGCCTTGCGTGAGCGTATTACCAACTGCTGGGATACGACGGAACTAGAAGATATTTACCTGCCTTTCAAGCCCAAACGGAAAACTCGTGCCGAGGTTGCACGCCAGAAGGGACTGGAACCGCTTGCCATACTGCTGTTGATGCAGCGGGAAAACAATTTGTCTGCCCGGGTACGTCCGTTCGTCAAGGGAGAAGTCAAGGACGAAGAAGATGCGCTGAAAGGAGCACGCGACATCATCGCCGAGCAAGTGAACGAAGATGAACGTGCCCGCAACCTGATACGAAACCAGTTCAGCCGTCAGGCCATGATTATCTCGAAAGTAGTCAAAGGCAAAGAGAAAGAAGAAGCTGCCCTGAAATACCGCGACTACTTCGACTTCAGTGAACCGCTGAAGAAATGCACCTCTCACCGTCTGCTCGCCATCCGTCGTGGAGAAGCCGAAGGTATCCTGAAGGTTTCCATCACTCCCGACGATGAAACAGCCTGTACCGAACGGCTGGAAAGGCAGTATGTACACGGAAACGGGGTATGTTCCGCACAAGTAGCAGAAGCTGTAAACGATGCCTATAAGCGACTGCTGAAACCGGCGATAGAAACAGAATTTTCCGCACTCAGCAAGGAAAAGGCGGACGAAGAGGCTATCCGTGTCTTTGCCGAAAATCTCCGGCAGTTGCTGCTGGCTCCTCCGTTGGGACAAAAACGTACCATGGGCATCGACCCGGGATATCGTACTGGCTGTAAGGTGGTCTGTCTGGATGCTCAGGGCAATCTGCTGCACAACGAAGCGATTTATCCGCATCCGCCCAAATCGGAAACGGCTCTGGCCGGGCGCAAGCTTGTCAAACTGGTCGAACAATATAAGATAGAAGCCATCGCCATCGGAAATGGCACGGCAAGTCGTGAAACCGAACGTTTCGTTACGTCCCAGCGATACGACCGCGAAGTACAGGTATTTGTAGTCAGCGAGGACGGTGCTTCCATCTATTCTGCCTCCAAGATTGCGCGCGAGGAGTTTCCCGAATACGATGTGACGGTACGTGGAGCCGTGTCAATCGGTCGCCGACTGATGGACCCGCTCGCCGAACTGGTCAAGATAGATGCCAAATCCATCGGGGTGGGACAATACCAGCACGATGTGGATCAGACTAAGCTGAAAGCATCGCTCGACCAGACGGTGGAGAGTTGCGTGAACCTGGTCGGCGTGAATGTCAATACGGCCAGTAAGCATCTGCTGACGTATGTTTCGGGACTGGGACCTACGCTGGCTCAAAACATCGTAAACTATCGTGCAGAAAACGGTGCGTTCCATTCGCGCAAGGAGCTGCTGAAGGTGCCGCGTATGGGAGCAAAGGCATTCGAACAGTGTGCGGGATTCTTACGGATTCCACACGCCGACAACCCGCTCGACAATTCGGCCGTACATCCGGAGAGTTATGCTATCGTAGAAAAGATGGCAAAGGACTTGAAATGTTCCGTTGCCGACCTGATCAAAAACAAGGACTTGCGCAGCCAGATAGATATCAAGAACTATGTGACCGATACCGTGGGACTGCCTACGCTGACCGATATCATGCAGGAACTGGATAAACCGGGACGTGACCCGCGCCAGAAGATTCAGGTCTTCGAGTTCGACAAGAACGTGCAGACCATCGACGACCTGCGGGAAGGTATGGAACTGCCCGGCATCATCAACAATATTACTAATTTCGGGTGCTTCGTAGATATAGGAATCAAGGAAAACGGACTGGTGCATATCTCCCAGCTTGCCGACAAGTTTGTCAGCGACCCGACGACAGTCGTCAGCATGCACCAGCATGTACGTGTGCGCGTGCTCAGCATCGACCACGAACGCAAGCGCATTCAGCTTACAATGAAAGGACTTAATTAATGGAAACAGAAAAACAAACATGTGGATGGTTCGTCTTCAATAGCGGACAAGTCCTGATAGAGAAAAAAGCGGATGGTTATCATATTCCTTACGGAACAGAACCTCCGGTGGCGGTGCCTGTGGGAAGTACCATTCATACCATCGGCGAGATAAACGGTTATCCCGCCAAAACATACGCCATTCACGTTCCGGTAGCCGGAGATGAAAGCAGTCCCTGCATGATGAAGGACTTGCGTGCTTCGTTCGATGTGCTTCCGCTGGAAGAATACAAGCGTGCCGGAAAGGCTTCACAAATATTGAACTGGGACAAGAACAGCCGCTACTGCCCCATGTGCGGCGTACCTACAGTACAAGTTTCTCCCATCGCCAAACGATGCCCCGAATGCCGTCAGGAGTTTTATCCACGCATTTCACCGGCGGTCATTGTACTGATAAAAAAAGGTGATAGTATCTTATTAGTGCATGCCCGCAACTTCCGGGGCACCTTCAACGGACTGGTGGCTGGTTTTCTTGAACCGGGAGAAACATTGGAAGAGTGTGTTTACCGGGAAGTGATGGAAGAAACGGGACTGACCATCAAGAACCTGAAGTACTTCGGCAGCCAGCCTTGGCCCTATCCCAGCGGCATCATGGTGGGATATTATGCCGAATACGAGAGCGGTACCATCAAACTGCAAAATGAAGAGCTGAGCGCAGGTGCTTTTTACAGCCGCGATCACCTGCCGGAAATACCGAAAAAACTCAGTATCGCCCGCAAGCTGATTGATGCTTGGCTGGAACACAAAATTTAATCAGCAGCTAACAGACAAACATAAAAAGCCCCTATCAAATTTCCTTCAGGAAAATGACAGGGGCTTTCTTTATATCTCTCGTAACCTTTTTACAGTTCCGAGAAACTTCACTCGAAAAGTTTTATTTCATAAAAGCAGGAACCGGCAAGTGCATACCTGCCATTACCAGTCCGTTTTCACGGGCATACTGCAAATAGGTTTTACGGGACTTTATCGCATTCTCCTTATCCATGTCGTAGGTTGCACAGATTTCCGGATGTCCTGCCTGCAAGGCTGCACCATGCATCAGGTCGCCGATGACCAGCAGCTTGCCAGCCTGATAGACCGTATGCCCCGGTGTATGTCCTATCGCTTCGCGTGCAACGACCTTTCCGGGCAGCGTATCACCGAAAGCAAACAAGTGTAGACGGTTCTTGTATGCATTCATGATTTTTACCACCTGCTCTTTCTTGTCGGCAGGCATTTTCATCCATCCGTCGTATTCTGCTTTTGAAGCATACACTTCGGCATTCGGAAATACCACACTGTCGTTTTTCATCATTCCACCGATGTGGTCGCCGTGGAAATGTGTCAGGTAAATATACTGAATATCGGCCGGAGATACCCCCAACGAACGCAGTCCGTCCATCAGCCGACTGTCGGGAGCTCCCATTCCCGTATCGAAAAGAATACGTACACCGTCGCTTTCTACCAAGAAGGTACTGATAGAAGCCGGTATGCCGTTCTCCAGCGAAAGACTTTTGATCAGCTCATCGCTTGCATCGGGGAAAAGCGTACGAGGCATCAGCCGTGCGGGACCGTTATCCCGAATCCATGTTGCTTTCACTCCGTCGAGCAAACAAGTCGACAAAAGACTATCTCCCTGCAATCCTGCCTGATTACTTGTTACATTCATACTATCTGCACTCATTTTTTCATCTGCTTGTTTTTTTGCACTGTTGCCGCAACTGGCAAGCGACAAGACCATTGTCACTCCAAGGGCATAACTCCATATCTTACGTTTCATTGCTATATAGTTTTAAAAAACTTATTCTTGTCGAAAAATAGTATCCACCCAAAACCTCCCTAAGGTAGCGGGATTTTTTCAGACTTCCAAATGATGTTTCACATTATCACTTGCTTACTTCATCGCAAAATTATCCTAATGGGTATCGGGACCGCCTGAAAACATACAAAACAAGCGGGGAGAAAGAATCTTTTTCTCTAGCGATTCCCTCTCCCCACTTTCTTCGGGCACCTGCCTACAACGAAGCAACTCCCGTATCAATTAACCCAATATGGTTTATTTCTTTTTCATCTTCTGCATCATGCCCGCCATCTTGCTGCCGGTAACCATCTTCATCATCTTGCGAGTCTGGTCGAACTGCTTCAGCAAGCGGTTCACTTCCTGAATGCTCGTACCACTACCTTTGGCAATACGTGTACGGCGAGTTCCGTTCAGGATTTCAGGATGTGTACGTTCCTGCGGAGTCATTGAGTAAATAATAGCTTCAATGCTCTTGAACGCATTGTCGTCGATATCGATGTCCTTGATGGCTTTTCCTACACCCGGAATCATGGAAGCCAGTTCCTTCAGGTTACCCATTTTCTTAATCTGATGAATCTGAGTCAGGAAGTCGTTGAAGTCAAACTGGTTCTTCTGAATCTTCTTCTGAAGACGTTTAGCCTCTTCTTCATCGTACTGCTCCTGTGCACGTTCTACCAGCGAAACGATATCACCCATTCCGAGGATACGGTCTGCCATACGAGCCGGGTGGAACTGGTCGATTGCATCCAGCTTTTCACCTGTTCCGATGAACTTAATCGGCTTATTCACTACGGTACGGATAGACAACGCAGCACCACCACGAGTATCACCGTCGAGCTTAGTCAGAACCACGCCGTTGAAGTCCAGACGTTCGTTGAACTCACGGGCTGTATTGACAGCATCCTGACCAGTCATTGCATCGACTACGAACAGTGTTTCGTCCGGATTGATTGCTTTCTTGATAGCTTCAATCTCGTTCATCATCTGCTCGTCAACGGCAAGACGTCCGGCTGTATCGACGATAACCAGGTCGTAACCTTTTGCCTTAGCTTCCTGAATAGCGTTCAATGCAATCTGAACCGGGTCCTTGCTGTCGGGTTCGCTGTATACAGGAACCTCAATCTGCTGACCCAGCACCTTCAACTGTTCGATAGCCGCAGGACGGTACACGTCGCAGGCTACCAGCAACGGCTTGCGGTTCTTCTTCGATTTCAACATACGAGCCAGCTTACCCGAGAATGTAGTCTTACCAGACCCCTGCAAACCTGACATCAAAATAACGGCAGGACGATTCTTCAATTCGATTTCGGCCGTGTCGCCACCCATCAGCTTTGTCAGCTCGTCGTGAACGATTTTTACCATCAACTGGCTAGGCTTAACGGCTGTGAGCACGTTCTGTCCCAGTGCTTTTTCTTTTACCGTATCGGTAAAGTTCTTGGCAACTTTATAGTTTACATCGGCATCCAGCAACGCACGACGTACATCTTTCAGTGTTTCGGCCACATTGATTTCGGTGATTTTTCCTTCACCTTTCAATATTTTAAACGACCGCTCTAGTCTTTCACTTAAATTATCGAACATATATTTTCAGTTTTTCTTTTTATTTCCTTATTTTATTAGGGCGCAAAATTACAAAAATAATCGGATGCATCAAATCTTTTTATTCTGCCATTTCGCTTTTTTCAGATAAACGATGCTGAAAGTCAGCATCAACGTATAATAAATGATTTCGGTAGTAAAGCAAATATCGACCGGAGCACGCAGTACCATTCCCACTACAATGACATACAAGGCATAAAATATCTGCACACCAACCTCAAGTACCAGTGCCGCCTGCGTATTGCCGGTGCCCGAGATTCCGTTGAAATAAATATTTGCCACGGCAGATATCAGCATCGCCCCGCACACCACATACAAAGCCGGTACGGATTCCAGCAGCAATGCCTCCTCGTTGGTATAGACTGCCAGGATAACCCGCGGAAACAAAACGCAGAGTACCACACAGACAACCATGATAAGAAACGACATGCGGGCTATTTTATGCAGCAATGTCATGACTTTCGAAACTCCTCCCGAACCGATCAGGTTGCTGACCAGTGTATTTGCCGTAGTGGAAAGCGACTGTACCGGTATCAGAAGCACGACATACACGCTGCGCACGATGTTGGCTATGGCAAGCTGACGCTGACCGAGCCGTTCCAACGCCATGAAAAAGACAAACCAGATAGCCATCGCCAGAAAATACTGCACCATGGTAAAACAGGAAATACGCAAGATACGCATCACCATGTCCCAGTCGAAACGGCCGAAACGGTTCAGACCATATTTTTTCAAGTCAATCTTGCAATAGGTATAAACAATGAAAAACAGCAAGGAAGAAGCTTCTGCGATGACCGAGGCCAGCGCTGCTCCCCGTACCCCCATCTCCGGAAAGCCGAATTCTCCGAATATCATGGCATAGTCCAGAAAGACATTAACCAGTGCCATGACGATAGCACTCATAGTCAACACCTTAGTTTGAGTGACTCCAATATAGAAAGCCCGGAACATGACATTCACAAATGCGAACAGAAATCCCCAGATACGCCAGGTAAAGAACTCATACGTGGCATGGAAAATGGTATCGGAAGTAATCAGCAAGCGAATCAGTGGCTCGGCACACAAGGACATCAGTATCAGCAGTGCGACTCCCATGCCGAAACTAAACGTAGAGCCCTGCCACATAATCGGTCCGACGGCATGAAAGTTTCCCTCCCCGTTGCGACGAGCTATCAGGATTTGCGAGCCGACACTAAAGCCGAAGGCAACGGTATAGATACAGATATATAATAATCCTCCCATCGCCGCTGCCCCAAGCGCCACCTCACCAACATGCCCCAGAAAGGCAGTATCAGTCACATTGATGACGTTCTGCGCAAGAAGTCCCAAGAATATCGGATAAGTGACATTCCATATTTCTTTATTCGTATACATAAAAACTGATTTTCTTATTTTGAAACGAAGGATGTACAAAGATACAATTTTTATGCATTTCCTGCCAACTACCCGTCTAAAATTCAGCTTATCAGCCCGAATACCCTATCAACTTTCGTCCAGAATTTGTACAAACTTTTTTGTTTTTTGTACAAAAAATAAAAAAACATCGGGATGTTTTTCGGGACAGATGCAGACGATTGAAAATCAATGCCTCCACGAGTTCTGAAAAAGCCTAAAGACTCAGATTGAAATCATCCCCATCGCCCAGCACCGGAAAGTGTTTTCGGAATGTGTCCAGCGGCTCGCGGGCAAGAACAGCCGATGCAGTTTCTTCCTTGTCGTCTTCACACGATGCCATCAGCTTGCCATAAGGATTGATGATTACGCTGCCGCCGTTGTAAGAACACTGCGGATCATGCCCTGTCCGGTTTACACCAACCACATAGCACTGGTTCTCGAGTGCCCGTGCCCGCAGCAGTGTATCCCATACCTCCCGACGACCAACGGGCCAGTTGGCTACATAAATCGCCACATCATAATCGTTGCGGCAACGTGACCACACAGGAAAACGCAAGTCATAACAAATCTGCAAAAGTATCCGAAAGCCGCCATACGAAACGATCACCCGCTTTCCACCGGGTATATACCGCTTATCCTCGCCACCGAAAGTAAACAGATGCCGCTTGTCGTAACGGTGTATCGTCCCATCGGGACAGACAAAATAAAAACGGTTATAAAACATTCCCGACTCACTGACTGAAAGACTTCCCGCAAGAGCGCACCGATGCTCTTCCGCCATCCGGCGCATCCATTGCAACGTTTCTCCCTCTTCCTTTTCGGCAATCTCCACAGGATTCATGCTGAAACCGGTAGAAAACATCTCGGGAAGTACGAACAAATCCGTATCCTCCTGCCCTTCCACCAGCTTTTCTATGCGCTTCCGGTTTGCAACCGCATCCTCCCAGACGATATCCGTCTGCAAGACAGTCACCTTCAAAAATGTAGTCTGTTTATTCATTTTTATGTCCGTTTTCCAAAATTCCACCAGCCCAAAGGTAATAAAAGTAAGTTGATTTAGATGTTGTTTACAAAATCTTTGCTATTTTTGTAGCAAAATTGAGTTAATGTATCAACAAATGAACGTATTAGAATTAAGTGAACAGGAGATTATCAGACGTAACAGCCTGAATGAATTGAGAGCGATGGGCATTGATCCATACCCTGCTGCCGAGTATGTAACCAACGCGTTTTCGACTGACATAAAAGCCGAATTCAAGGATGACGAAGCAGAACCGCACAAAGTATCGGTTGCAGGACGCATCATGTCACGTCGTGTGATGGGTAAGGCTTCTTTCATTGAATTACAGGACTCTAAAGGTCGTATTCAAGTATACATTACCCGTGATGATATATGCCCGGACGAAAACAAAGATTTATATAACGTAGTATTCAAACGTCTGCTCGACTTGGGCGACTTTATCGGTATCGAAGGTTTCGTATTCCGCACACAGATGGGAGAAATTTCCATCCATGCACAGAAACTGACCGTGCTGTCGAAATCTATCCGTCCGTTGCCTATCGTGAAATACAAGGACGGTGTAGCTTACGATAAGTTCGACGATCCCGAACTTCGCTATCGTCAGCGTTATGTAGACCTGGTTGTCAACGACGGTGTAAAAGAAATCTTCCTGAAACGTACTAAAGTGTACAATTCGATGCGTGAGTACTTCAACTCAAAAGGATATGTAGAAGTAGAAACTCCTATCCTGCAATCTATTCCAGGTGGAGCAACTGCACGCCCGTTCATTACACACCATAACGCACTGGATATTCCATTGTATATGCGTATCGCCAGCGAACTTTACCTGAAACGTCTGATTGTAGGCGGATTCGAAGGTGTATACGAAATTGGAAAGAACTTCCGTAACGAAGGTATGGACCGTACACACAATCCGGAATTTACCTGTATGGAAATCTATGTTGCCTACAAGGATTACAACTGGATGATGACCTTTACTGAAAACATGATTGAAAAGATCTGTATGGATGTAAACGGTACAACAGAAATCAAGATTGGCGACAATACAATCAACTTCAAGGCTCCGTTCAAACGAGTTACCATGCTCGACTCTATCAAAGAATTTACGGGTTATGACCTGACCGGCATGAACGAAGATCAAATACGTGAAGTATGCAAGAAGCTGAACATGGAAATCGACGACACCATGGGTAAAGGTAAGCTGATTGACGAAATCTTCGGCGAATTCTGCGAAGGCAATTATATCCAGCCGACTTTCATCATCGACTATCCGATTGAAATGTCACCGCTGACCAAGCGTCATCGTAACAACCCGAACCTGACAGAACGTTTTGAGCTGATGGTAAACGGAAAGGAACTCTGCAACGCTTATTCTGAGCTGAACGATCCGATCGACCAGTTGGAACGCTTTCAGGAGCAGATGCGACTGAGTGAAAAGGGTGACGACGAAGCCATGATTATCGATAAAGACTTTATCCGCGCACTGGAATACGGTATGCCTCCTACATCAGGTATGGGTATCGGTATGGACCGTCTGGTGATGTTGATGACCGGACAGAGCACTATTCAGGAAGTATTGTTCTTCCCGCAGATGCGTCCCGAAAAGGTTATCCCGAAAGATGCTCCGGCAAAATTCATGGAGCTGGGTGTTCCTGAAGAATGGGTACCTGTCATCCAGAAAGCAGGATACAATCTGGTTTCGGATATGAAGGATGTAAATCCGCAGAAACTGCATCAGGACATTTGCGGAGTGAATAAAAAATATAAATTAGAATTGAAGAATCCTAGCGTCGACGAAGTAGCTGGCTGGATACAGAAAATAGGCTAAAATGAAACTCCCCGGGAAAATAGCAATCATGGGTGGAGGAAGCTGGGCAACGGCAATAGCCAAAATCATATTGACCCAGGCAGACTCAATAAACTGGTACATGCGCCGCGACGACCGGATTGAAGAATTCCGGCGTCTGGGCCATAATCCGGCTTACCTGACTAGTGTGCGCTTCGACATGAGGTGCATCAACTTCTCTTCAGATATAAATAAGGTAGTAAAGGAATCGGATACACTGATATTCGTCACTCCTTCTCCGTATCTGAAAATCCACCTTAAAAAGCTAAAAACGAAACTCAAGGATAAGTTCATTGTAACGGCTATTAAGGGTATCGTCCCCGACGAGAACCTGATTGTATCCGACTACTTTCATCAAATGTACGACGTGCCCGAAGAGAACATTGCCGTACTGGCGGGTCCATGCCATGCAGAAGAAGTGGCACTGGAACGCCTGTCTTACCTCACGGTAGGATGCAAGGATATTGAAAAAGCAAAGATGTTTGCCCGACAACTCTCGGGACATTATATCAAGACATCGGTTAATACCGACGTGGCAGGCATAGAATATGCGTCTGTCTTGAAGAATGTGTATGCTATCGCTGCCGGTATATGCAGCGGACTGAAATACGGAGATAACTTCCAGGCGGTACTGGTTTCGAATGCTCTTCAGGAAATGAACCGCTTTCTCGATACGGTACATCCGGTGAACCGGTGCACGAACGACTCGGCTTATCTGGGCGACTTGCTGGTAACCTCGTACTCGAACTTCAGCCGTAACCGTGTATTCGGAACGATGATAGGAAAAGGATATTCGGTGAAAAGTGCACAGATAGAAATGGAAATGATAGCCGAAGGCTATTACGGTACCAAATGTATCAAGGAGCTGAACAAGCACCTGCACGTAAACATGCCGATAGTGGACGCCGTTTACAATATTTTGTATGAACGGATTTCTCCGATGATTGAAATCAAATTACTGACTGATTCATTCAGATAATAAAGGAATATTTATGGAAAATATTAAACTTGACATCAACAAGTCTTTAGGTTTTATTTCCAAAGACAAACTAGCTGCTTACGAACCCCAAGTAAGAGCATGTATGGAAACATTGGAAAAAGGTACAGGACTGGGAAATGATTTTCTGGGCTGGTTGCATTTACCTTCTTCTATCACAAAAGAACATCTGGACGACTTGAAAGCTACCGCACAGGTTCTGCGCGAAAACTGTGAAGTTGTAGTTGTTGCTGGTATCGGCGGAAGCTATCTGGGTGCCCGTGCCGTTATCGAAGCTATGTCCAACAGCTTCTTGTGGTTGCAAGAAAAGAAAGCTGGACAGCCTACTATCATCTTTGCCGGACACAACATTGGTGAAGATTACTTGTACGAGCTGACTTCTTTCCTGAAAGACAAGAAATTTGGTGTAATCAATATCTCTAAATCGGGTACAACTACCGAAACAGCTTTAGCCTTCCGCCTGTTGAAAAAACAATGCGAAGACCAGCGCGGTAAGGAAATGGCACGTAAAGTCATCGTTGCTGTAACCGATGCCAAGAAGGGTGCAGCCCGTGTAACTGCCGACAAGGAAGGTTACAAATCATTCATTATTCCTGACAATGTAGGCGGACGTTTCTCTGTTCTTACTCCGGTAGGTTTGCTTCCTATCGCAGTTGCAGGCATCGACATCGACCAGTTGGTTGAAGGTGCACGCAAGATGGAAGAGGTTTGTGCCAACGAAAATATGATGGAAAATCCGGCTGCTCTCTATGCTGCTACACGAAACGAACTGTATCAGAGCGGCAAAAAGATTGAAATCTTGGTAAACTTCCAGCCGAAACTTCACTACTTCATGGAATGGTGGAAACAGCTTTACGGAGAATCTGAAGGTAAAGACCACAAAGGTATCTATCCTAGCTCTGTAGACTTCTCTACCGACCTGCACTCTATGGGACAGTGGATTCAGGAAGGCGAACGTACTATCTACGAAACAGTTGTTTCTATCGAAACTCCGAACCACGAACTCCGCGTACCTTCTGACGAAGAAAACCTGGACGGTCTGAACTTCCTTGCCGGAAAACGTGTAGACGAAGTAAACAAGATGGCCGAACTGGGTACTCAGCTGGCACACGTAGACGGCGGTGTTCCTAACATGCGCGTCAGCGTTCCGAAACTGAACGAATACTATCTGGGACAGTTGATTTACTTCTTCGAAAAGGCTTGCGGTATCAGCGGTTACCTGCTCGGAGTAAATCCGTTCAACCAGCCGGGTGTAGAGGCTTACAAGAAGAATATGTTCGCCCTGCTGAACAAACCGGGATATGAAGAAGAGTCTAAAGCTATCCAAGCTCGCTTGAAATAAAGACTACTGAATGAAGAATGGATAATGACAAATTGAGCAGACAGTTACTTAACAATGCAGTCTAGCTCGTTGGTCATTATTCATTCTTTGTTATTTATATATGTTATCTTTAACTAAGAAAAAATGTTCCAACAAGCAATAAACGATTATCTTACCACACATCACTTTGACAAACTGAACCTGAAAGCTGTATTGTTCGACATGGACGGTGTCTTGTTCGACTCGATGAAAAACCATGCCACAGCCTGGCACGAAGCCATGAAGCAATACGGCATGCACTTGAGCCCCGAAGAAGCCTACTTGCACGAGGGACGTACAGGAGCTGCTACTATCAATATCGTCAGCAGCCGCCAGCGAAACCACGAAGCAACTGAAGAGGAAATAAAAGAAATTTATCAGACCAAAAGTAACATTTTCAATTCACTCCCCAAGGCGGAACGAATGCCGGGAGCACTGGAATTACTGAATAAAATAAAGGCAGCAGGGCTGATTCCCGTCATCGTCACCGGTTCGGGACAAACATCGTTGTTGGAACGCTTAAACAAAAACTTCCCCGGTATATTCAAAGCTGAACTGATGGTTACCGCATTCGACGTGAAATACGGTAAACCTAATCCGGAACCCTATCTTATGGGACTTCAGAAAGCCGGTGTCCAGGCCAACGAGGCAATCGTAGTAGAAAATGCTCCTCTGGGAGTTCGTGCCGGAGTGGCAGCAGGTATCTTTACCGTAGCAGTCAATACCGGTCCCCTGCCCGATAAGGTATTGCTGGATGAAGGTGCCAATTATCTGTTCCATTCCATGCCGGATTTCAATAAGAATTGGGAAGAATTTTATCAAGCAATCAAATAAAATCGTATATTTGCATTTGAGCATTTACAAATGCTTATACTAACCCTAACAAATTCAATTGGATATTCGGGAAGGCTGCTTCGTGACGAAGCAGCCTTTTCTGTTTATCACCTGATTTGCCACCGAATGAATTCTAGATTTTATTCCATCGGCTGGCTATTCCATCGGCTAGTAGAATACGAAAAAAGCCTGCTAAAACTCATTTTAGCAGGCTTTTTTCGTATTTTCTTACAGTAAGTACACCCATGGGGAGTCGAACCCCAATCGATGGAACCGGAATCCATTATTCTATCCATTGAACTATGGGTGCAAAAATTTCTCGAAACCGCGACAAAAATACAATTATTCTGCATTTTGTCCTAATAATCGAGAAGAAAAATACAAAAATAAAGATATTTTCTCCATCAAAGGAATATCATTTTATCAACAAAATAAGAGAAACAAAACACACAATGATAATATTTACAACCAATGTATTGCATTTTTACAAAATATACTTATCTTTGCCTACGTATTTAAAAATAGAAAAATTTATAAGACATGAGTTACCTGATAAAACCTAGCAACTATCGGCCTTTGCTCGATATGAAACAGACAGAGTTAGGGATAAAACAAATCAAGGATTTTTTCCAGCAAAACTTGTCCTCGGAACTGCGTCTGCGCCGTGTTACGGCACCGCTTTTCGTACTGACAGGCATGGGTATAAACGATGACCTGAACGGAGTAGAACGTCCGGTTACCTTCCCGATAAAGGACTTGGGAGAACAGCAGGCAGAGGTGGTACATTCGCTTGCCAAATGGAAACGTGTAACGCTTGCCGACTATCATATAGAACCGGGATATGGCATTTATACGGATATGAACGCAATCCGTGCCGACGAAGAGCTGGGAAACCTGCATTCGCTCTACGTAGACCAGTGGGACTGGGAACGTGTCATCACCCCTGAACAGCGGAACGTAGACTTTCTGAAAAGTATCGTAACTCGCATTTACTCGGCCATGCGACGCACGGAATATATGATTTGTGAGGTCTATCCCCAAATCACGCCTTTCCTGGCGCACGATATACATTTTATCCACTCACAGGATCTGCTCGATATGTATCCCGATAAGACACCGAAAGAGCGGGAGGACTTGATCACCGAACGCTATGGAGCTGTATTCATTATCGGAATCGGCGGTAAGCTGAGTAACGGACAGCCGCACGACAAACGCGCGCCTGACTATGATGACTACACCACCATCGATCCGAAAACCGGTCTTCCGGGCCTGAACGGTGACTTGCTGGTATGGAACAGTGTATTGGGACGTGCCATCGAACTCTCATCGATGGGTATTCGTGTGGACAAACCGGCACTGCTTAAACAATTAGAATTGGCCGGAAAGGAAGAACGAACAAAACTTTACTTCCACAAGCGACTGCTAGAAGGCTCTCTTCCGCTCAGCATAGGAGGAGGTATCGGTCAGTCACGACTCTGCATGCTGTATTTGAAAAAAGCACACATCGGGGAAATTCAAGCCAGCATCTGGCCGGAAGAAATGCGCAAGGAATGTGCAGCTCTGGGCATGCAACTTATTTAAACACACAGGCAATACGCAAAACTGATTTTTCTTCAAGGCCGTTTCTGAATCCATTTAAAGAGGCGGCCTTACTTTTTTCTCCAATACCGGTATACAAATCCCGCAGGACATCCTCACATCTCCCAATAAATCAAGGAGGATTATCTTCGTATCCCAGCATCTTGCTTCTTTCTTTGTACAAATCATTTTATTTTTTGTACAAAAAATAAAAAAACGTCGAGAGAAATTTATGCAAAGAAGCTGAGTCTTCTCTTCCAGCGTCATCTATCTTCCTATTTAAAGAACTTTTTTACCTGTTTTTGCCCTTCACGCCCTTCACACGAAAAAACTGTACACAAGAAATTCCATTCCATCATATTCCCCAACAGCAGTCGCTTCAATCATCCCCAAGACACCCATAATCCCCCTTTCTTTCAGATGACATTATTTCCAAACAACATAACACCGGCTACCAAATTCCATCGGCATAAAGGAAGCTATAATGAAAAAGTTCTTCATACAGCAAGTACTATTTACGCCTTTTTACTAAATTTGTTTGATTTATCTTATACATAAGTTATTCATTCATAGAAATCAAAAACAGTAAAACAGCATGAATGTACAGATAGAAGAATCGTGGAAGCAAGTATTGGCTCCGGAATTTGAGAAAGATTATTTCATCCGCCTGACGGATTTTGTACGCCGGGAATATCAGACAACAACCGTATATCCTCCCGGCAAACTGATATTCAACGCCTTCAACCTCTGTCCTTACAACAAGGTTAAGGTGGTTATCATCGGACAAGACCCGTATCACGGACCGGGACAGGCACACGGACTCTGCTTTTCCGTTAACGACGGCATTCCATTTCCTCCATCCTTACAAAATATATTTAAGGAGATACACGATGACCTGGGCACACCTATCCCGACTACAGGCAATCTTACCCGCTGGGCAGAACAAGGCGTGCTACTGCTGAACGCGACACTTACCGTCCGTGCTCATCAGGCAGGCTCGCACCAACGGCAAGGCTGGGAAGAGTTTACCGATGCAGCCATCCGTGCTCTGGCCGAAAACCGAGAACATCTGGTATTTATTTTATGGGGATCGTATGCACAAAAGAAAGGAGCTTTCATTGACCGCAACAAGCATCTAGTGCTCACTTCCGTTCATCCTTCACCGCTTTCGGCTTATAACGGCTTCTTCGGCAACAAGCACTTCAGCCAGGCGAATGAATACCTGATTCAGCATGGAGAGGAACCTATCAAGTGGTAATTACTGACAGGACACTCCCAAAGGGATGCCAAAGTAAACGAAGCATTCCGGAAAGTTAGTGACTCATAACTGCAAAATACCAAAAGAGCCGCATCAAAACTGAGTTTTTGATGCGGCTCTTTTGTTTTACTTATAGAAAGATGAAACTGTCCGATTAAAAGTTCATCTTCCCTAACATTGAGTTACGACACAATTTCATCCCTTTTTACGAATTTGAATCTACAGGATTTTCAGCTCTCAAAGAAAGCTACTCCTCGCCTGATTCTATCCAACATGTACAATCAATACCATGTAACCTGACTACCCGTATTACTACGCTGATCCCATTTCAACGCATCGGTCAGCATCGCCGAATTGGCACGGATAGAAAAGTTATACGAGGTATACGGACCGAATACCAGACCACAACTCATGTTGAAGCAGTGCAAGTCACGGGTGATGTTCACCGTAGTCATTGACATTTTTTTCGAAGTAAAGTCGTAACCACTCGAATAAGTTACGTTCCAGCGGCTACCCATCTTGATATTACCCGAGATGTTCAGCGAATGAATAAGCGAATATGGGTAACGCATGGTCTTGATATTAATCTGCTTTGTTCTGTCCTCACGAATACTATAACTATAGCTCAAGCTCAAGCTCCACGGCAATTTAAAGGCAAGATAACCATCCGGATCAAGCGTTGCATTTTCCGTCTTGCGAGTATTCGAATTATCCTTTTTGGTCATTTCATCATCGGTTTCCTCCTCATCCTCGTCGCCTGTATCCTTCTTATCCTTATCTTTATCCTTGTCGTCCTTCTTGCCAAACAGCTTCTTAAAGGTATCATTATTCAACGTATACGAGAAAGTACCACTATATCCCTGGAATCGTCCGAAACGTCCGTACGACCATTCTGTACGATCACTCTCTACTACCTTACCATTTTCGTCGAACTTATAAGCATAAGTTGCAAACGTTGCATTCATGTTGAACGTATAATTCTTGGTCAACTTCAGACGAGCCGTCAGCGAAAGATTACTCCACCGCTTCTGAGCAATATCGTATGACAAGTTTCCGCTCAAGTCATCAATCAGACTGATCTTCTTATAACCCGTTGTATCCTTGTCGGAAGCCATCTTCATTTCCAAGTTATTTTTCAGTGAGAAGCTGACGTTCTGCGAAACACCTTTACCCGGATAGTTGTAAGGAGCCCCTTCGTACGGTGAATATTCCGCCATACGTACCTCACCATTCTCGTCGGTGTAGGTATAAGTCTCGTAGTAACCGTAACGCGCCTTACCGAAGTCCGGCGTATAGGTATAGCTAACAGACGGGGTTACGACGTGACGAATCACAATCTCCTTGCTCTTCATGAACAAGGGCTTGTACATACCATACAATTTTGTATTCATCGAAACGGCCATATTATAATCGTATACACGATTGAAACCGTTGATGGTATCCTTTACAACTTCCCGCGTTTTTTGATCGTAACTTTGCATGACCTTACGCGTATACCAGCGCTCGGTATAGTTAAACGAAGGAGTAATGTTGATATACTTGAACAAGCTAAAGGTAGCCTCCACCGGAATGGTATGCTTCATACCCGTTTTCCACTTAGAGAAAGGAGTTTTGAAAAGCAAGTTATCCTTTGTATCGACACTGTTTGTCAGAGCGCCCGTATACTGGAAAGAAATTTTTTCGTACCAGCGTTCATCGCCCGCAGCCTTCTTGCGCTTGAACGGATAGATACGGCTCAGAGAAATATTCAGGTCGGGCAAGGTCATGTTTACCGAAGAGTCCCTTGTATTCTGGGTAATATTGAATGTACTCGAAATGTTCAGCCCTATTTCGGGGAAGTTTCGGGAGTAGCTCACACTTGATGCTTTCGTGTTATTACTATATGCCGAAGGGTCGTACAGTGAACTCAGGCTCGAACGGTCGTAGCTACTGGTCGCAAAGTTCACGCTGGCCGAGAAAGAACTGTTTGGATTGGCCTTCGAATCCTGACGATGGCTCCACTGAATACGGAAGTCCTTCGAAACTTTATAATCGGGCATGTTCTTTTCGCCCAACTTCGTTACCAGATAACTGGCATTGAAGTAGCCACTATACTTATAACGCTTGTTGTAATTGGAAGCGGCCGACAGTCCCCATGAACCTTTGGTATAGATTTCGCCCAAAACTTTCAAGTCAACCCGGTCATTAATGGCAAAATAATATCCACCATCGCGCAGATAGAAACCACGATTCATTTCATCACCATACGTAGGCATAATGAATCCGGAAGAATAACTGCTGCTGAACGGGAAAAAGCCAAACGGAACGCCTATCGGAAGAGGTACATCTTCTACTACAAGCTGGGCAGGACCGAACACCACGTCCTTCTTAGGACGTACCTTTGCCATAGACAATTTCAAGTAAAAGTGCGGATGCTCTTTGTTGTCGCAAGTGGTATACTTACCTTGAGTCATGTAAATTTCATCGTCGGCACCTTTTTTGGCATTCTCACTGGTTACATAACCTTCTCCCTGCTGGGTAACGATACTGTTAATGAATCCTTTCTTCGTCTTGAAGTTATAACGCATCGTCTTCGATTCGTATGGAGTTTCTCCATCCTTAAAGACAGGGGTTCCCTGTTCAACGCCAGTCGTATCGGCTACACCACGGGCATAGACCGTACTGCTATCCATATTCATGGTTATCAGCGCTGAAGTCAGTTCGATATTCTGATAATTAACCTTTCCTTCACCATACAAGTGAGCAAATCCTCCTTTGGTAAAGACGATAGAGTCACTTGCCTCATAAACCACAGGTGCGTCCAGAGGTTGCTTTTTGGGAGTAGTATCAAGAGCCAGTGAATCCGCTCCCACAGAATCCACCGCCAGCGAATCAATATGCAGTGAGTCGCCTGTTAGCGAATCGGCCGACAGCGAATCAGCACGAGCTTCCGTTCTGTTTCCCCTCATTCTTTTTCCCCTGACTCGCTGCGTTTCAGCATACAGAGAGAAAAAAAATCCCAAGAAGAACAGAACAAACAATAAATATGTAGCTTTTTTAAACGACGCCATTCATCAATTTTTTACGCAATGCGTTGCAAAAGTAAGCATTCTCTCGCAAATAAACACAAGAGCCACAGAATTTAATGTATTTTTTAAGACTATAAAAAGAGTTTACACCAGTGGTCGAAACGCTTGCCACCTTCTTCTCCATAGCGTGCCACACTCTTGCGCGCCTTCTCGATGCTCTTCTCACGGTCGAGCTTTGTCTTTGAAAAAAACTTATCGGCAAAACAAATTATCTGCTCTTCCAGACTGATAGGCACCATCTCTCTATGGGGAACCGGCAGCTCCTGACGTATGATATCCTGCAAGGACAATCCGGCACCGGTATGGCGTTCGCAGACTAATGCGTGTTTCGGGAATCCTTCCTGACGAACCAGTTCGGCTCCTAAGTAGCCGTGACAGATATAAGGATACTTACCAAAGCAACAGATACCTTCGGCATCGGTCTGAAAAATTCCGATATCGTGCAGCATGGCTGCTTCTTCGATAAACTGTAGGTCTAAATTCAGTTCAGGGTGTTTCTTCGCCATATCAAGAGCTTTATCGGCTACCGAGCGGCTATGTACCAGCAAAATGTGTTTCAATTCGTTTTCTTCGGGATAATACTTATCTATTAATGCCAGTGGATTCATGAATTTTTCTTTTATTATTACCTTTGTATGAAACAAAGGTACGAAAAAATTATTTGTCCGACATGAAATATATTACTTTATTCATTTGCTGGCTGCTGGCAGTCGTGCAAGCATCGGCCCAGATTCGTAACGGTGCCGACAAGATGGAACAGTTGCTTCCTATGCTGAAAGACAAGCAGATATCACTGGTAGTAAACCATACTTCACGCGTAAACGGAGTCCATCTGCTCGACACATTGTATAACAGTGGCGTACACATCGTACAGATTTTCGCCCCCGAGCATGGCTTCCGTGGAGATGCTGATGCCGGAGAAACGGTACGAAACGGCAAGGATACACGCACACATGTTCCTATTATCTCTCTGTATGGCACACAAAAAAAGCCTCAACCTGCACAGCTAAGTCAAACCGATATCGTCATTTTCGACATGCAAGATGTCGGAGCACGCTTCTACACCTATATCAGTACCCTGTTTTATGTGATGCAAGCATGTGCCGAAAACCAGAAAGAACTGATCGTACTGGATCGTCCTAACCCATGCGACTATGTAGACGGTCCGGTACTCAACCTGAAATACAAGAGCTTTGTGGGAATGTTTCCAATACCTGTCCTGCACGGATGCACAATAGGCGAACTGGCACAAATGATCAATGGAGAAGGATGGCTGGGAAAGGACCTTCAATGCCAGTTGAAAGTCATAACAGTTGAAAACTGGAAACACGGCCAACCTTATTCACTCCCAGTAAAACCCTCACCCAACCTACCCAACGACCAGGCCATCGCACTTTATCCGTCACTCTGCCCTTTCGAAGGAACCTCTGTGAGTGTCGGCAGAGGAACGGAATGGCCATTTCAGGTAATAGGCAGTCCCTTTACCCAGCAGACTTTCAGTTTCAGCTTCAAGCCACGTTCCCTAAAAGGATCTGACAAGAATCCTCTGCATAAAAACATAAACTGCTACGGGATAGACCTCCGAACTTCCTCCCAAATACCGCAAGGATTTTCGTTGCAATATGTATTCCAATTCTATAAAGCTTATCAAGCCTGTACGCCAAATGCCGGAAAATCTTTCTTTACCCGTCCCAAATGGTTTGATCTTCTGATGGGAACCAGTCAGGTACGGCTGGATATTCTGCAAGGAAAAACGGAACAACAGATTCGTTCTGTCTGGAAGGAGGACCTGGAAAAGTATAAAACGATGAGAAAAAAGTATCTGCTTTACACTGATTATCCGGAAAAATAACACAAAAAAATCCGGTGGATTTAATGAAAATCCACCGGATTCAACTATATCAATCTAAAATTTTTCTGTTTAGATGCCCAAAGATTTTTTAACGGCTTCTACCTTTTCTGTTGCATCAGCATCAGCACCTACATAACATTTCGGACAACCCATTTCGCCTTTGATTTCCATGTAAAACTTAATCTTCGGTTCTGTTCCCGACGGACGTACAGAAACCTTTGTTCCATCGGCAGTAAAGAACTGAAGTACGTTCGACGGTTCCGGCATATTCAAGTCGGTTACATTACCCTTATTGTCTGTAGCCTTCAGAGTCTTGTAATCTTTCACCAATACAACTTCTGAACCACCCAGTTCTTTCGGAGGACAAGCGCGGAAATTATCCATCATAGCCTTGATTTCGTCGGCACCGCTCTTACCCGGTTTTACAACGTTCACTGTAACTTCCTTAGAGAATCCGTATTCTACATAGATTTCCATCAAGATGTCATACAGTGTCTTACCTTGATCTTTGGCCCAAGCGCAAATTTCAGCAAGCAAAGAACATGCAGAAACCGCATCTTTATCACGCACGAAATCTTCAGCAAGGAATCCGTAGCTTTCTTCACCACCACCAATATACTGTTCCTTACCTTCACGCAAACGAATTTCACGTGCAATCCATTTGAATCCGGTATAGCAGTCATACATCTTGATATGATTCTTATCAGCAACCGATTTTATCAGTTCCGTAGTAACAATTGTCTTTACGACAAATTCGTTACCCTTCATCTTACCCATCGCAATACGGTTCTTGATGATGTAATACAAGAAGATCAAACAAGTCTGATTACCATTAATCAATACCCATTCACCCTTATCATTTTTGCAAGCCATACCTACACGGTCAGCATCAGGGTCGGAAGCCATAACGATATCCGCATCAATCTCTTTAGCCAACTTGATAGCCAGCGTCAAAGCTTCAGCATTTTCAGGGTTCGGAGATACGACTGTCGGGAAATCACCGCTCTTAACCATCTGTTCAGGAACGCAATGAACATTCTCAAATCCCCACAACTTCAGTGACTGCGGAATCAGCATCATACCTGTTCCGTGGATCGGAGTATAAACAATCTTCAGGTCTTTCTGACGCTTGATAACTTCCGGATCGATAGAAATAGTATGAACCTGACGTAAATATTCATCGTCGATTTCCTTTCCAATGATCTGAATCAGTTCCTTGTTGCCTTCAAACTTGATATCAGCAGCAGAAGCAATCTTATTTACTTCCTCGATGATACCTTTATCGTGCGGAGCAAGTACCTGAGCACCATCGTCCCAGTATGCCTTATAACCATTATATTCTTTCGGGTTATGCGAAGCAGTAAGGATAATTCCGCTCTGGCATCCCAGATAACGAATAGCGAATGACATTTCCGGAGTAGGACGCATGTCTTCGAACAAATAAACCTTAATGCCGTTTGCAGAGAAAATATTTGCAGAAATCTCAGCAAACAGACGGCTGTTGTTACGACAGTCATGACCAACAACTACAGAAATATCTTTTTTGCCTGCAAAACATTTGTTCAGATAGTTAGACAATCCCTGAGTAGCTGCGCCAACAGTGTAAATGTTCATACGATTTGAACCTACACCCATGATGCCACGCAAGCCGCCTGTACCGAATTCAAGATCTTTATAAAAAGCTTCTATCAATTCAGTTTTATCAGGATTTTCCAACATACGTTTCACTTCAGCCTGAGTTTCTGCATCATACGCCGGAGTCAACCATTTCTGAGCTTTGTCAGAACACAATTTAATCAATTCTTCGTTTTCCATGATTTTATAATCTTTATAGTTATTGATGTTTTCCTTATTAGTATTAGCGAAACAAAAATAAAAGATTCGTTCTAATTATCCTAATTATTTTTTGCAAAAAACGAACTGATTTATTGAATTATCACTCTCATTCGCTTCTGTTTAAAAAAAATAATACTTCAGTATACAAAATTACAAATGAAAGAAAAAAAATCCGATTCAATATTCTCTATCCCAAAAAGTCTTAACAGACTATTAATCATTTATTCATAACAATTCTTGAACAAGAAGAGATAGCTATTTACACATTGTATGTAACAAGAATATATCCAATTCCATCGACGCATAAAAAGAGAAAAATACAAACAAATACCAGAGAATCCCTTCAGGAAATAAAAAAGAAAAATGCAATCAAATAGTAACAATAATTTGCATTAAAGATATAAAATATCCATATTTGTAACAGAGAAAACCAAGACCCCATCTTTTTAACAACAAGCACCTTAGTATGAAAGAACATATTTACATATTAGACGACCACCCCATCATAGCAGAGGGATTGGCTAAGCTATTAACACTTGAAGAGAAATACCAAATTACAATAGGTAAACATTACTCTGAACTATACAATTATATAGACAATCAGACCCCCAGTCTTTTAATCATAGACTATGAATTACAGGATAAAACCGTACTGGAACTATTGCCCTATCTGCATAAAAAGATTCCTCAAACTCCTGTGCTGATCTATACCATGCATACCGAATTTTGGATCATAAAACAGCTCATAAAAAAAGAAGTGGCAGGCATCGTTACCAAAAACGATGACACGACTGAAATCAAAAAGGCAATAGATTCAATACTGTCAACCAAAAACAAGTATTACTCTCCTACGGCGCTTAATATTGTATTATCACTCATGGGGGATCACTCCGCTATGGATTCAATAACCTATACGCCTAGCCCTCGTGAAAAAGAAATCATCAATATGCTTTCTTGCGGATATACTTCCGAAGAAATAGCCCAGAAACTGAACCTCAGTAAGAGTACAATAGACTCTATGCGTAAAAATATATTATTAAAGAGTGGCGCCATTAATGTTTCACATCTCATGCGCCTGGCTTTCATTAAAGGATGGATTACAGCATGAAAAGACTTTTATTTATCATATTTCTAAGTGTCGGTATAGGACATCTTGCAGCAAGCGACTTTACCCAACTGATACAGCAATACGGAGACAACGGAGATTTCTCCCGAATGGACTCCGTATATACTCTTGCCAGCAAGCAAATTAACTATACCAACGAGCCTGTGTCTGCTTTGGATGTGAATGTTACCTATGCAACTTATCTTAATTCCCAAAGAAAGTACGACGAGGCATATCAGGTACTTAAAAGAGCCAGAGAAGAAGCTATACGGCTAAAAAAAGAAAAGAAATATACCGCCGACACCCAAAAACAAATACAGTTGTCGGAAGGAATAGCAACTTACGAAACAGCTTATGGATTGTGGGCAAGCAACAAGCTGTATGAGGCCAACAAGTTTACCGATGAAGCGATTGACTTATTTATCCAGATTAAAGATACAGCACGTCTGGCAGAGTCATACAATTTATCGGGAGTAATACACAAAAACCTGTTCATGCTCGATAAAGCCATCTTGATGTACAAAAAAGCACTGAAAATAACAGAATATCAAAAGGACTATACCTTATCAGCTATTATCATCAGTAATATAGCAGCCCTATACAATGAGCTGGAAGAAACCCAGAAAGCAATCATCTTTTCACGCAGAATATTCTCTTATCCACAAGCCGATTCACTTGCATTCAACGATCAAATCAACAAAATAAGCTATCTGTGCAACCATGCCATTCTGTTGACAAACGGAGAATATTACCAAAATGCTCTCGACAGTCTGCAACTGGCTACCAGCCTATTGCAGGAGAACATGCCGGCAGGCTTAAAGCTTTATATCTATACGAACTATGCAAAAGCTCTTTATGATACAGGCGATTCACGGTCTGCCATCAACTATTACCAAAAAGCCATCAGTTACAAAAAGCAGACAAGCAATGAATATAATAAAGCAAATCTGGATTACCTGTACGGCTATATGCTCTTTCAGGCAACCGATTCTCTGCAAGAAGCTTATGACTACCTGACAGAAGCACTGGCTTTCTACAGAAAAAATCCTAGCATAATGCTCACCAAATCGCTTTTAGCCATGGCTGAAGTAGAAGCCAAAAGAAATCATGCGCAAAATTCCTACCAGCTTGCCCTTGAAGCATACGAAACAGAACAAAAAATCCAGCACAAGAGTTTTCACGATCGTCTGGCTGGCTTCGAGGCCGAACTGGAAACCAAGGAAAAAGACCTGGAAATCATCAGCCTTAACGCTGAACAAGCGAAAAACGAGGCTGCATACCAAACACGTACATACATTAGCACCAGCATATTTATATTGATTGTATTACTGTCTGTCATCATCATTATCAGCCTTCAGAAGAGGAAAGTTGCGCTCAAGCTAAAACAATCGGAACTGGAAAAGGAATTAAAGAACAAAGAAACACAAAGTAAGTTACTGATTGGAGACCTGAATAAAAAGATGACCGACCAATACCTGAAAGGACTGGAGGACAGCAATGATTATATCTCAAAAGAACTCCACAACGATGTATGCAACGAACTGCTGGCCGCGGAAGTACAATTGCGCCAAACCAATGCCAGCCAACTGGCAGCCCAACTGAAACAGATACGAGAAAACGTACGCAATCTTTCGCATCAGTTGTCGACTCCCAATTTCAGCAACATCAGTTTATACCAGATGTTCAATTTATATATCGAAAAACTGAATACCCTGAACTCCCTTGCCGTACATCCTTATATCTCCGATGATATACAAAACCTGTCTATTCCCTCCGACAGCATTTTGGAAATATACAGGATACTACAGGAAATCATCTCCAACATCATCAAGCATGCAAATGCCCAAAACATGTATCTGACTGTCAGTTACACCCAGAACGAGATAGACATACTCGTTGAAGACGACGGCAAAGGTTTTGATACTTCTTCGACTCCCAACATACTGACATCCGGATTAGGATTAAAAACCATAAAGGAACGAAGCAACAAACTACAGGGAGAATGTAAGATTGAATCAACAATCGGGAAAGGAACCATCATCCACATGCGTTTCCCTGTCTGAAAAAATAATCTACTCCACCAGAAAGCTCAAACACAATGATAGGATACATCCTCCCGATGTATCCTATCCAAACTTGCACAAACCACTGTGCCCCATCTCTAAATAAAAAACAATGTTTGAATTATAGTATAATATATTTTCACAATTTAAACTTTCCTACATCCGAAAAGGCTTTATTATTTATAGCTTTATTGTAAACTTAAACCTTTCTTTACAAAAGTAAGCAATAGATACAAACAAAATACCCCCATAAATAATGAATTTACTATCACTATTTATAGGGGCAATCTTAAAAAAGCCTTTCAGCACCAGTCCAGCCAAAGGTTACAGGCGAATCCAAATCATAGCATTCAACCTCTATCCCCGGCTTTTCCGTCTATTTTATTTCACCAGATAACGTTCTCCTGTAGCCTTAACCACTTCCTTCAAGAACTCTTGCGGATAACCCGGACGGTCGAGAGGAGCCGTATTTCCCGTTTCAGGACGAACAATCTTACCGTTTTTCACACGTTTTACCACACCGTCATTATAACGCACAATCAGGAATTCACCTAGTTTTTTCCAGCTATCTACAGCCGTCTGAGCTGCCATTCCCGTATAATTGGTCAGGAAATCCTTCGCCTTCTGCGGATCCTGTGCATACAATTTCATAGCTGTGCTTTCCACACCTTCCTGAGCATTGGCATACATGTCCTCCAGTGAATTCTGAACTGTACGCATATCATCTACCATCAAACTGTAGCGGGGACGAATCATATCTGCTACCCAGTTGTAAATCCAGAAAGCAGAGTTCCATGAGAATGTCACGCAATCGCCTTCACCTTCGGCATAAGAAGCCGGAACCTTGTCGGTATTGCAATATACCGGAGTAAAGACCGTCATGTTTGCATCGTCCAGTCCAAACCAAAGAACACCACCGATTGCATCGGGCATAGTAGAACGCATCTGAGCAACAAAGACAAATCCACTCTGCTGTGTAGAGATAGGACGCTCATTGAAATAAGTCTTTCCGTCAACTTCGAAAGTCAGCGGCGACAGACGATAAGGCATCTGGAATGCTCCCGCACCCAAATCGTTGGTAATATCAAGCGGAGTTCCTTCGTAATGGTCACGCATCGCATGCTGGATGTCGCGGACAGAAATCTTACGGTCGGGCTTTACATAAAGCGGCATCGGCTCCTTGCTTTCACCTTGTATATAAGACAGATAAGCCTGACCTGTCACTTTGCTGAACATGTTATAATAACTCCATACACGAGCCTCGCAAGCACGCAGTCCACTGAAGTCGAGCGGACAGTAAGCATCTGCAAAACTGAAGTCCTTGTTTACGCCATCAAAGTAACCTTTCTCACGGGCAAACGAAATTACGTCCGGAGAATACAGACAATTATCCTTGTCGTTCATATCAAACTTATGGATACGGCTCTGGTTTGCGTGCGCCGCAATGCAATCGTCCGGAATACGAACAGCCACCCATACGGCACCTTTCACTCCGGGACCCTTACCGATCATTTCCATGATCCACGCTTCATTCGGATCGGCGATGGTAAACGACTCACCGCTGCTGTAATAACCATATTCCTTTACCAGGTCGGTCATTACCTTGATAGCTTCTTTTGCCGTACGTGAGCGCTGCAAAGCTACATAAATCAAGCTGCCGTAGTCCATCACTCCGGTTGTATCCACCAGTTCCGGACGGCCCCCGAAAGTCGTTTCTCCGATAGTAACCTGAAACTCATTCATGTTTCCTATTACATTGTACGTCTGCTTGGCTTCCTTTATCTGTCCCAGATACTTGCCCGTGTCCCATTCATAGATATCACGCATGGCACCCGATGCATGTACAGCAGCCGGGTAATGGCACAAGAATCCATACATACCGTACGAATCGGCCGAATAGGATACGATTACAGAACCGTCGGCAGAGGCTTTCTTACCGACAATCAAGTTGGTACACGCCCAACCGTTTACACATACAGCCGCCAGAAGGCAGACTGCCAACATTAGTTTTTTCATCATACGTATTTAGAATTTATATTGTTTTCGCGTTTCATTGCCACAATTGTCGGTCACAACCACTTCCAGCTTATGAGGTACACCTTTCTTTATCCGCCCCGGATCCTGAATGACAAGAATACCCTTTTTCAGTCCGAAAAGCACAAAATTACCATCCACATACACCTTATAGCTTTGTATGCCCGTCTGGCCGTCGCTCACCTTAAAGCGAATGTTCCGGCTTGTCCGCCAGCTTCCCTGTCCCAAAGGAGTCACCTGAGGAGGAACCGTATCGACAGCCACGGCAAACGTACCCAGCGTTCTGACCTTTGCCTTTACCCATCCGTTTTGGAACTTGCCCCCCATAGAAGCACGCCATTTTCCAGCCTTCTGGACAATGTAATATTTCGTGGTATCGGCTACAGGCAGATGACGTACTCCGATAGACAAATCGCAGAAGCTGTGCAAGGGCGTACGACCGATATCGAGCACATAATCGAAAGAAATGTCGCTGCTGTCGCCACTTACCCTCGTCCGCAGTTCAGCGTCGTCATATACCATTCCCTTCGGCACTACCAGTTCCATGCCCGGCTCCTGAATCACATTCGTCTTGTTCCAGTACAACATCTTGTTCGCCTTGGGCGTATAAGGAGGAATTTCCTGCTTCTTGCCGCGGACCGTAAACTTATATTTCCGTTTGTTTCCAAAATTATCTTCCAACACATAGCAGAAATGATAATCACGCTCTTCGTCGATTGTCACCAGTCCGCGGTCGGGCCCCGTTTCCAGCAAGCGCAGCCTGTTGCCCGGCAACTTATACGAACGCATAATCAACCTGCGGGTACGCATCAGTTCATCATAATCCGTAAAACCATTTATCATACGATTTTCATCGGCCGATACCTCATCGGTAGTACTGTTGAACACCTTCACGGAGTCGACATACAAGGTAACCGAATGAACACCATAGAAATTGGACGTTCCGTCCATGTAATCCTTCGCACTGATTCCCGTATAAATCTGTCCCCAAGCCGTGAACCGCTGATTCAACGCTCCCACGCCAACCAGCTTTTTCATAGAAGAACCGTTCACCACTCCCTTTCCTGCAAGCGGATAAATTCCTACCAGACTGCCGACAGGTGCCTTGGTATCCTTCAGGTACTGACGGAAAAACGGCATCGGGTCTACATAATCCCCATTATCGTTCCGGCGGAGTTCCAGATGCAGGTGCGGTCCTGCCGAAGCCCCCTCATTACCGCTCAAGGCGATTACATCACCCGCCTTTACCGGAAGCTGTCCCGGCTCGGGATGCAAGTCGCATACAAATGTTTCGTGTTCGTACTGATATGCCCGCACATACTCCTGTACTTTCGGAGCGAACGATACCACATGTCCGTACACCGACGTATATCCGTTGGGATGCGTTACAAAGATAGCCTGACCATATCCGCCGTGCAGTACCATGATGCGCGACACATATCCGTCGGCTACACTATGAATAGGTTTCCCCGTCACCCCTTGTGTCTTAATATCCAGTCCGTTATGAAAATGATTCGGACGCAGCTCCCCGAAGTTTGCACTCAGCAACAACGGAAAATCGAAAGGAGAACGAAACGCTGCTTCCACATTCTTTTGAGCCTGCACGCCGAGACTCATTCCCAGTGCAAGCGTCAACAATGTATTTCGTATCATGTTAATGTCTGTTTTTTCTCTACAAATATACAGCATTTATTTTTGAAACATCCCGATTTTCCTTACCTTTGTATAAATGGGTATTGCTATCGGGCATCTTTTCGTACACGTTTTCTAATCAAAGCTGGAAAAAACCGTCACATTTACCACTTTGCTTTTACTCTTTTTATTATAATATTTTCAATAGGACTAAATAAATCGACGATAAGCAACCTGGCATTATGGATGGCAGGCTGCACTCTTTGCGATAATGTGATGACTGGATATTGGATGAAATCGTAACTTGAATGGTTCTGAAATTTATCCTCCTATGACAGAACAACCGGCAACGGAAAGCTTCCGGCAGCATCTGTTCTTCCTCTTATTAAAGGCAATTTTGCCCGTCTATGAGGTACTCATGCAGATGCGTTGCAGGCAGGAACCGACTGGAAACAAGGTCATGCTATCCTGCTTGTAACGAATCTCGGGGCACTTTCTTCGTAATTTTTGCATAAAAATTTGGTAAATATACAAAAGAGCATTACCTTTGCCGCATCAAAACTTCAATAACCCATGAATGTAAAAGCGACACATACTCCCGTTAAGCTCCTGTTGCACGAACCGGTGTGCAGCGGTTACCGCGTCGTACACATCCATTGGTTCAGCGGATTTCTATGAGGCGTTGCCGCGTCTGGCGGCTTGAAACTTGAATGACTTAATCAGTTTTAACCTCATAATTGCGTAATATATGTTTTCTATTATCGGATTTATGTTGACAGGTATCACTGTGGGATATCTGTTCAGAAATATTGCCTTTCTGCAAAAGACAGAAAAGACCATTTCGCTTACCATTTTCCTGCTGCTGTTCCTTTTAGGTATTTCGGTAGGATCGAACGAATTAATTATTAACAATCTGGCTACATTCGGCTGGCAGGCTGCCATTCTGGCTGTTTCGGCAACCTGCGGAAGTATTCTGGCATCGTGGATGGTGCTGAAACTGTTTTTCAAGAAAGGAGGCAAGCAATGAAAGGAAGTATCATCGTACTGCTGTTTTTTGTAGCAGGCTGTCTGCTGGGACTGACTGAATGGCTCCCGTTCGACATGAAGGAAAGCAACCTCACGCTATACATTTTGTATGCTCTGATGTTACAGGTAGGACTGAGTATCGGTTCGAGCAAGGAACTGAAACACATCATAGCCGACCTGAAGCTGAAATATCTGCTTATTCCTCTGGCTACCGTCTGCGGCACGCTGCTCTTCTCGGCACTTGCCAGTGTACTGCTTTCACGCTGGAGTATATTCGACTGCATGGCAGTAGGTAGCGGATTTGCCTACTACTCGCTTTCGTCTATCCTGATCACGCAGTTCAAGGAACCTTCCCTCGGACTCCAACTGGCGACGGAACTGGGTACGATTGCCCTGCTGTCTAACATCTTCCGTGAGATGATGGCCTTGCTGGGAACGCCGCTTCTGTGCAAGTACTTCGGCAAGCTGGCTCCTATTTCTGCTGCCGGAGTCAACTCCATGGACGTGGTGCTACCCATGATTACCCGCTACTCGGGCAAGGACATGATGCCGGTAGCCATTTTCCACGGCATACTGATAGACATGAGCGTACCGTTCTTCGTTTCACTGTTCTGCAGGTTATAACAAGACATAGGCAGCTTGTCTACCATTTACCTCGAAATATACACCGAAATCTCTTCGGGTTTCCGACGGAATTTGTACAAATTTTCTTTGTTTTTGTACAAAACATAAAAATCTTTGTACAAAATTTCGGAAGAAGCCCTTATTCTTTTCTTCTATTTATCACAGCCTTTTCTTCCTTTTCCGCCAGAGTACTCCAACCCGCATCAGGCAAAAAGGTCGAAAGGGCTGAACTGTTTGTATCAGGTTATTACCTTTGGTTATAACGGATAAATATTTTTCAATAGGTTTGTACTATATAATAGCTTACCTTTGCAGCGGAAAAAGAAATTAATCACTAAACAATTATTATACGATGTTCGAAAAAGGAAACAGAGGAAATACCATCCACGGTATCTTGCTGATTGCATTGTTCTCATTTGCGGCCTTTTATATTGCCGAAATTCCGTTTGTAAAAAGTCTTTCTTTCAGTCCGCTGATTGTAGGTATCATCTTAGGTATGCTGTATGCCAACAGCCTGAGAAACCACTTGCCCGAAACTTGGGTGCCGGGTATCAAGTTCTGTACCAAACAGATCCTGCGTGCGGGTATCGTTTTGTACGGTTTCCGACTGACTCTGACACAGGTGGCTGCTGTAGGACTACCTGCGGTTATAATAGACCTTATCATTGTAGCAGGAACCATTTTCCTGGGTATCTGGCTGGGACGCGCCTTAAAGATGGACAAGGATACGTCGCTGATGACTGCAACGGGTAGCGCTATCTGTGGTGCAGCTGCTGTTCTAGGTGCAGAGCCGGTCGTAAAATGTGAAGGTCACAAGACTGCCATCGCTGTATCTACAGTCGTTATTTTCGGAACAATCTCCATGTTCCTCTACCCGATTATGTATCGTGCGGGAATTTTGGACGGACTGGGCAACATGGGTGTAGCCATCTATACGGGAAGTACCCTGCACGAAGTGGCACACGTAGCCGGAGCCGGCAACGCCATGGACCCGACAGATGCACTGGGCATTGCAGGAACTGCTACCATTACCAAGATGATCCGTGTCATGATGCTTGCTCCGGTGCTGGTCATCATGAGCTTCGCACTGGCAAAACGCAAAAGCAGTACCAATGGCGGAAAGGCTGAAAAGAGCAAAATTACTATCCCCTGGTTCGCATTCGGATTTATCGGAATTATCTGTCTGAACTCACTGCTGCAATACCTTCTGGGCGTAGACAGTGTAAAAGAAATCCCGCTGAACGGAGCTATCGAATACATTGATACCTTCATGCTGACGATGGCCATGACTGCTCTCGGTACAGATACCAGCATCGAAAAGTTCAAACAGGCCGGTGCCAAACCGTTCTTGCTGGCAGGTCTGCTGTATATCTGGCTGGTAGGCGGCGGTTATCTGCTCACTAAATATCTGGTTCCTGCTTTCATGTAACAATAAATATTACAACAGCAAGCCCCGGCATCTACTCATCTACTCAAAACAGATAGAGAGAACGCCGGGGCTTTTTTATGTATCGGCCTGTTGGTGTCAGCGTGATACCATCATTTTGCCGATGATATCGCCTGCATTCTTACAGGTTTCCAAATAATTCTGTACAAAACGCATAAAGTTGGTAGACGAGGCTTCTTCCTGTCCCTGTAAATACACAAAGCAGAAATGCCGCTTAATTTGCAGCCCGTTTACATCGATTATCTTAAATTCTCCGTCACGCAGCTCACGCAGAATGGCCTGCAACGATATGATTCCCATCGTGGAACTGTTTCTTAAAAACTGCTTGATGCTTTCGGTACTACCCAGATGCAAGCGGACATTCATCGACGAAAGTTTCAGTCCCTGCTCGGAAAGAGCCATTTCGATGGCATCGAGTGTGCCCGAACCTCTTTCGCGAAGTACCAGAGGAACTTCTCTCAGCTCGTCGAGAGAAAGCGAATCTTTGGCAGCCAGTGGCGACGAAGCACAGACAACCGGAACCAGTTCGTCGTGAAGGAAAGGTTCGTATTTCAGGTTGGGCAGACGGAACACTCCTTCCACCATTCCCAAGTCAATATCGTGTTCCTGCAATGCCTGCTCGATGTTACGCGAATTGGTATCGATGAGCGAAACGGTAATCTTGGGATATTTCTCCGTAAACCTGGCAAGAATGGGGGGAAGCACGTACTGGGCTATCGTGGTACTCGCTCCCAGACGGAGCTGACCGTTGTATTCATTGTGCAGCAAGTGCATGTCGTACTCCAGCTTACGGTATTCGGAAAGAATGCGTTCGCAATGTTCCAGCAGCACATACCCCGACTCGGTCAGCGAAATCTTGTTGCCGAGCCGGTTGAACAAACGGGTCTGATACAGGCTCTCCAGCTCACGTATGTGCTTGGTAATGGCGGGCTGGCTGACGAATAACTCCTGAGAAGCTTTGGTAAAGCTCAGGTTTTTCGCCACACTGTAGAATACTTTCAGACGGAAATCGGACATTTATAGTTCCTCCGCACGGATTCCCAGCGACTGAAGAACGGGAAATCCCAACATTTCGAATGAGTAATCGCCTTCGTAGGCTGGAGGATTCATGCCGAAAACGGTAATACTCTCCTTCCCTTCTACCTTATTTATATAGTCACCTATCCGCTTACCGTATCCGTCTTCATCGGGCACAATAATGAAACGGCGAACATCCTTCGATTCACCTGCCAGCTGAAGCGACTCGATAAACAGGTCTTCGCGGGTAGCCATATCGGAAGGCTGGAAGGCATACAGGGAGAATTCTCCCAGCTGACTCTTGAAGGCCATGTTATGAAGTTCCTTATTTAATAAAGAAGGAGTACAGAACTTCATTTTCTCTTCTCCCGCCTCATAAATAAAAATCACTTGCACTTCATTCTCTCCCAACTGCACGCCTGCATCCAAAGCCAGGCACTCCAGCAGGTTCGCCAAATCGGCTTTGGGTAACTCACGGTTGACGATAGGAGCGAAATGGGCAGTCATATCACAGCCTACTCTATCCAGATAGGTAGCGTCTATCAGCATCACAACGGGGGCAAACGGTATCTTCTTTTCCATATATCTAAGTTTATGGCGATAAAGATAATAAAAACTTTCCTGACATTTTGATATGCATTCGGACATTATTGCAGTAAAACATACTAACACACTGACATTTAGGCATATAACGAACATTTTAAGGCGATGGCAAGAAGTTTGCTTAATAGAAAATGTATTTCAAAAAAACATAGAAAATAAGAAAGGAGAACGATATATGAACTTTAACAACTTTACAATCAAATCGCAAGAGGCTGTGCAGCAAGCGGTGAATCTGGTACAGAGCCGCGGGCAGCAAGCTATCGAGCCGGAGCATTTGCTGGCAGGGGTGCTGAAGGTCGGAGAAAATGTAACCAACTTCATTTTCCAGAAACTTGGTGTCAACGGTCAGCAGATAGAAACCGTACTCGACAAGCAGATAGCTTCTCTGCCGAAGGTTTCAGGCGGCGAACCTTACCTGAGCCGTGACGCAAATGAGGTATTGCAAAAAGCTGTCGAGTTTTCTAAGTCATTGGGTGATGAATATGTTTCACTGGAAGCAATCATCCTGGCACTGCTTAACGTGAAAAGTACCGTATCTACCATCTTGAAGGATGCGGGTATCACGGATAAGGAACTGAGAGCAGCTATCAGTGAATTGCGTCAGGGACAGAATGTCACTTCACAATCCAGTGAAGATACGTACCAGGCACTCAGTAAATATGCCGTCAACCTGATAGAGGCCGCACGTAACGGCAAGCTGGACCCGGTTATCGGTCGTGACGAAGAAATCCGTCGTGTACTGCAAATCCTGAGCCGTCGTACCAAGAACAACCCGATCCTGATTGGTGAACCGGGTACTGGTAAGACTGCCATCGTAGAAGGACTGGCACAGCGAATCCTGCGTGGGGATGTTCCGGAAAACTTGAAGAACAAGCAATTGTTCTCACTCGATATGGGTGCACTGGTTGCAGGTGCCAAATATAAAGGTGAGTTTGAGGAACGACTGAAATCGGTTATCAACGAAGTAACGAAATCGGACGGAAACATCATTCTGTTCATCGATGAAATTCATACATTGGTGGGTGCCGGAAAAGGTGAAGGTGCCATGGATGCCGCAAACATCTTGAAACCTGCTTTGGCACGTGGCGAGCTGAGAAGCATCGGTGCCACTACCCTCGACGAATATCAGAAATATTTCGAAAAGGATAAGGCGCTCGAAAGACGATTCCAGACCGTCATGGTAGACGAGCCGGATACGGCAAGCTCTATTTCTATCTTGCGTGGTTTGAAGGAACGTTACGAAAATCACCATCAGGTGAGAATCAAAGACGAAGCCATCATTGCCGCAGTAGAATTGAGTAACCGTTACATTACCGACCGTTTCTTGCCGGATAAGGCCATCGACTTGATGGATGAAGCCGCAGCCAAGTTGCGTATGGAGCGTGACTCACTGCCGGAAGAACTGGATGAAATTGAACGCCGGTTGAAACAGCTCGAAATTGAACGTGAGGCCATCAAACGTGAAAAGGACGAAGCTAAGCTTGCTCAGTTGAACAAGGAAATAGCTGAGTTGAAGGAACAGGAAACTTCGTACAAGGCTAAATGGGAGAGCGAAAAACAGCTGGTGAACAAGATTCAGCAGAACAAGAAGGAAATAGAACAACTGAAGTTCGAAGCCGACAAGGCTGAACGCGAAGGCGATTACGGTAAAGTAGCCGAAATACGTTATGGCAAGTTGCAGAGCTTGGAAAGTGAAATAAAGAGTATTCAGGAAGACTTGAAGAAAAAGCAAGGCGACAATGCCATGATCAAGGAGGAGGTTACAGCCGAAGATATTGCCGATGTAGTATCACGCTGGACGGGAATACCGGTAAGCAAGATGCTGCAAAGCGAACGCGACAAGTTGCTCCACCTGGAAGACGAACTGCATAAGCGTGTCATCGGACAGGATGAAGCAATCGAAGCGGTAGCCGACGCTGTACGTCGTAGCCGTGCGGGACTGCAAGATCCGAAACGACCGATCGGTTCATTCATCTTCCTGGGTACTACGGGTGTCGGTAAGACCGAATTGGCAAAGGCACTGGCAGAGTACCTGTTCGATGATGAATCATTGATGACCCGTATTGATATGAGTGAGTACCAAGAGAAACATACCGTTTCTCGTCTGATCGGTGCGCCTCCGGGATACGTTGGTTACGATGAAGGTGGTCAGCTGACAGAAGCTGTCCGTCGTAAACCGTACTCGGTTGTCTTGTTCGATGAAATCGAAAAGGCACATCCGGATGTATTCAACATCTTATTGCAGGTATTGGACGATGGACGTCTGACAGATAATAAGGGACGTACGGTAAACTTCAAAAACACCATCATCATTATGACCTCTAACTTGGGTAGCTCTTACATACAAAGTCAGTTCGAAAAGATCAACGATCAGAACCACGACCAAGTTGTAGCAGAAACAAAGACAGAGGTGATGAACATGTTGAAGAAGACAATCCGTCCGGAATTCCTGAACCGTATAGACGAAATCATCATGTTCCAACCGTTGAACAAGGATCAGATTGAACAGATCGTACGTCTGCAAATCAACGGTATCAAGAAGATGCTGGAAGAAAATGGTGTAACACTCCAGATGAGTGATCAGGCCATTGACTTTATCGCTACTGCCGGATACGATCCGGAGTTCGGTGCTCGTCCGGTAAAACGTGCCATCCAGCGTTACTTGCTGAACGATTTGTCGAAGAAACTTCTGTCGCAGGAAGTCGACCGCAGCAAACCAATTATCGTAGAGCGTAGCAGTGATGGATTAGCATTCCGGAACTGATAAGCTAAACAAATCATAAAAATCTCTCTTAAGGGGTAGCATGAATTTCATGCTATCCCTTTTCTTTTTGCCCGTATGGAAGAAATAAGCTATCTTTGCCGCACTGAAACAAACAAGAATGAAAAAAAAGAAAGCTATTTATATCGTCGGCAGCATCGTCTTACTGGTGCTCATCGGCAGCATTGCCTGCGCGTTCTTACTATTTAGCACCCCACTGAAAATAGAAAAGGCAACTTATCTTTACATCGATAATGACGACAATATCGACTCTGTATATACGAAGCTGAAAAAAGATTGTCACGCATCCAGTCTTGCCGGGTTGCGTCTGATGACTGCATGCAGCAATTATGCCGATAATATTCATGCAGGAGCCTATAAGCTGGAGCCGTCGGAAAAGACTTGGCACATTTTTCATCGGCTGAAAAGCGGCCATCAAAGTCCCGTAAGACTGACAGTTCCCAGTGTACGCACCATCGGAGCACTGGCAAAATCGGTATCCCGCCGACTGATGACAGACTCGGCTTCCATTGCCAAACTACTGACCGACAGCGCCTATTGCGCAGGTTTAGGATACAATCAATACACAATACCTTCGCTTTTTATTCCCAACACTTACGAAGTATACTGGACCATCGATGCCGATGAGTTCATCAAACGGATGAAAAAGGAGCACGATCTTTTCTGGAACAAGGAACGTACAGAGAAAGCGAAGAGTATCGGGTTTACTCCCGAAGAGGTAGCTACACTGGCTTCCATCGTAGAAGAGGAAACAGCCAACAAGGCAGAGAAGCCGATGGTAGCGGGTCTTTATATCAACCGTCTGCATACAGGTATGCCCTTACAGGCCGACCCGACGGTTAAGTTCGGCTTGCAGGAGTTTGGATTAAAGCGTATCCTGCACAAGCATCTGGAAGTAGATAGTCCTTACAATACCTACAAGCATGAAGGATTGCCTCCCGGTCCGATACGCATCCCCTCCATCGATGGACTGGAAAGTGTATTGAACTATGTGCAGCACGACTATCTTTACATGTGTGCCAAGGAAGATTTTTCGGGAACACATAATTTTGCAAAGAACTGGAACGAGCATCTTGCCAATGCCCGCCGCTATCAGCAGGCATTAAACAAGCGAAACATCCGCTGAGGAATGTAGTGCAGCAGCAACGGTTCTCAGCGAATCGATTTCCAGAATTTCATAAAATTGGCATAGAGTCCGTAGCAAACCAGTGCATCTTCGGCTTGAATGACATAATCTTCAGGGAATTCATTGGCAACTTCCCGTTCCAAGATGGAAATGCCCAGACAGTTCTGTGCCTTCTTTCCACGTATCAATGAAATGATTTTCAAGTCGAATTCCTTTTCCAACTGCAACTCGTTGATGCCATATCCAACCAGCTTTTCCGGAACATTGAATTTAAACACATAATGTTCTTCGTCTATCTGGAAAGGTTCCACAGCGGCATTCAGTTCCAGCAACTGCACCAGCATACGAGCCGCTTCCTGTTCCGGCGTAAGAATACGGTCGATGGAAAAAGCCTCGAGCACCGTTTTATGCACATCGTCGAGCGCCCGGGCGTAAATGTGCTTCACCTTGTTTTTCTTCAACAGCGAAACCACTCGCACGGAAGCTCCCAGATCTTCGCCGATGGCTACAATGACCACATCCACACTCTTCAGAGGAAGTACCGACAAGGCCATCTCATCGGTGGCATCGAGTACAAATGCCGTAGCAATCTTGTCTTTCAGCCGTTCTACATGATGCTCTTTCACATCTACTCCTATTACTTCATGCCCCAATACGGTAAGCTCTTCGGCAAGTATCCCGCCGTAGTTTCCCAGTCCTATTACGATATATTTCATAGCAATCTCAGTTTATTATAATATTATCACTCGGATATTTGTAATTACGCTTCTTCACCTGCTTAACCAGTCCCAGCAATAGCGTAAAGGCTCCCACACGACCGATGAACATCAGCAGGATGATAACCGACTTCCCTGCGGTGCTCAGTACAGGAGTAAGGTCGAGGCTCGAACCTACCGTGCTCAAAGCCGAGACACATTCAAAGGTAAGCGCCATGACCGATGCCTCAGGCTCCAACAGACTCATAACAAAAATAGCCGCAAACAAAAGAATAAGGTACAGCATAAGTACGGCATTCGACCGCCGGATAGAGTCGTCCGAAAGTTCACGATGGAAGATGGTTACTCGGTTTGCTCCCCGAATAACTGCCCACAGGTTCAGAAGAATCACAGCGAAAACATTGATTTTCACACCACCGGCGGTAGATTGTGTTCCACCTCCGATTATCATCAGAGCAATCATCAGCAACAATGTCTGCGTAGACAAGGTTGTCAGTCCCACACTGGTAAAGCCGGCTGTACGCGGACATGTAGCATTGAAGAATGCATGTACCCACTTATCGGTCACGCTCATCCCGGCAAAAGCATGATTCCATTCGTAAAGCGCAATGGCCAGTGTACCGAAAACCAGCAAGATAGCTGTCATAATCAACACGATACGCGTATTCAGGTTATACAGATGCACTTGTTTTGGGAAACGGGAAGAGCGCCCCAAACAGAACCACTTCAAGTAACGCAGATAGTAGAACAGCGTTTCTTTCAGATTGACCAATATCGGAAAACCGATTCCTCCCAAAATAATCAGGAAAGACACGGTCATGAAAAGCAGGTTGTGCTGCTGCATGACGGCAGGATTGCCTAAGTTGCCCGGCAAGGTAGAGAATCCGGCATTACAAAATGCCGAAACCGAATGGAAAGCCGCAAAATAAAGTTCCTCCTGCAATGTCATTCCTAAGGTATCGTGAATAGAAAACCAAATGACTACCATTCCGATTCCCTCGATAGCCAGGGTAAAACCTAATATATATAATAAGGTGGACAAAAGCGAATTCAACGAATTGGAACTGATCATATCGCCAACTACCAGCTGATTGTACAGCGAAGTATTTCCCATGAAGAACATGGCAAAGAAACTCGTCAGCGTCATGACTCCCAACCCTCCTATCTGAATCAGCAGAATAATGATAATCTGTCCCTCCAGTGTAAAGGTAGACGGTACGTCTACCGAGACCAATCCGGTAACACACGTGGCACTGGTTGCCGTAAACAGCGCATCTATCCACGAAATGCCATGATAGGTAGCCCGGGGCAACATCAGCAATCCGGCACCGATAAAGATAATGACCAAAAAGCTGGAAGCTAAAATGAGTGAAGGATTGGTTCGCCTGCCCAGCAAACGCACCAAGCTGCTGGATAACTGTAACAACGAATACAGCAACAAAATGCCTATCCGGTAGTAGTGACTGTGGAAAAACGTCCAGATCCAGAATACCCCTTCATCTGCCGCATCAGGCTGTTTGAAAACAACCGGCAACAAAGTCAAGTAAAGCAAGACATTTATGATCCAGGCCCAAAACGTATTCTTTTTGCCTTCCTCATCACGCTGAAAGATTATCTGTATGGTAGCCGAGAGCAAAAAGACAATCCATACCGCCTGATATATCCCCCGAATAACCTTCGCCTCCACAGGAGAAATCATAAATCCATGCTCGTACACCAGAGTTGCCAAAAACAAGATGGCAAAGAAATAGGTAACCCACATCACCCATCCCAGTACCTGATAGATACGAGGCAGAATCAGTTTCTTCCGATAGAGTAAAAGTCTTTCCCAAGAATCCATATCCAATCGTTTTTATATTAAAGACAGTTTGTGCACAAAAGTATCTATAATAATCGGTATTCTTGCCAAAAGCACCATATTATTCTAGTATGATAAAAAACAATATATAGGCTGACAATGTTCAAACGAACTTTGTGTATACTTTTTCGCTGCAAAAACATCAAAATAACAAATAAAAAGCAAAAACGATTGCAATATTACATTGTTTTAGCTATTTTTGGAAAATCAATCAAAAAAGGAAACAATTATGAGCAATAAACAGAAAAGATTCATTTTACCGGAAGATGAAATTCCAAGATACTGGTACAATATTCAGGCAGACATGAAGAACAAACCCATGCCGCCGCTGAATCCGGCCACTCACGAACCGCTTAAACCAGAAGATTTATATCCTATCTTCGCCAAGGAACTGTGTCATCAGGAACTCAATCAGACGGATACATGGATCGAAATACCGGAAGAAGTTCGCGAAATGTACAAATACTACCGAAGCACTCCGCTAGTCCGTGCCTATGGTCTGGAAAAAGCTCTGGGTACTCCGGCACATATTTATTTCAAAAACGAAAGTGTCAGCCCCATCGGTTCGCATAAACTGAACTCGGCACTGGCGCAGGCTTACTACTGCAAGAAGGAGGGAGTAACCAACATTACGACAGAAACCGGAGCCGGACAATGGGGAGCTGCTCTCGCATACGCAGCAAAGGTCTTCGGACTGGAGGCAGCCGTTTATCAGGTTAAAATCAGTTACGAACAAAAGCCTTACCGACGCAGCATCATGCAGACATTCGGGGCACAGGTAACTCCTTCACCTTCCATGTCTACACGCGCCGGAAAAAACATATTGACCAAGTATCCGAATCATCAGGGCTCACTGGGTACTGCCATTTCTGAGGCAATCGAACTGGCTCGCACTACCCCGAACTGTAAATACACATTGGGTTCTGTACTGAGTCATGTCACGCTTCATCAGACCATCATCGGCTTGGAAGCTGAAAAGCAGATGAAAATGGCAGGTGAATATCCTGATATCATCATCGGATGCTTCGGTGGAGGTTCAAACTTCGGAGGTATCAGTTTCCCGTTCATGCGCCATACCATTCTGGAAGGCAAAAAGACTCGTTATATAGCTGCCGAACCAGCTTCCTGCCCGAAACTGACAAGAGGAAAGTTTGAATACGACTTTGGTGACGAAGCAGGATACACTCCTCTCCTTCCGATGTTCACCTTAGGACATAACTTCACGCCAGCCAATATTCATGCCGGTGGATTACGTTATCACGGAGCTGGTGTTATCGTTTCACAGTTGATGAAAGATCATCTGATGGAGGCTGTCGATATAGAACAACTGGACACTTTCGCAGCCGGATGCTTGTTCGCACGCGCCGAAGGTATCATCCCAGCACCTGAATCCTGTCATGCCATTGCGGCCACTATTCAGGAGGCCAACAAATGCAAGGAAACGGGAGAAGAAAAAGTTATCCTCTTCAACCTGTCCGGACATGGTCTGATAGACATGAGTGCATACGACCAATACTTGTCGGGTAACCTGACTAACTATACTTTGACAGACCAAGATATAGCAAAGAGCTTGGATGAGGTAGAGACAATGCAACCTTAACAATTACTACTTACTACGTACATGGAATTATTCGAACAGATAACAGCATCGGTCAGCTCCTTTCTTTGGGGCTGGCCGATGATCATATTACTGCTGGGAACGCATATCTTCTTGACTATACGTTTAAAGTTTCCACAACGCAAAATATTTACAGCTATACGACTTTCATTTAAAAAGGATCCTGATTCTGAAGGCGACGTGAGTCAGTTCGGCGCACTTGCCACTTCGCTGGCAGCAACCATCGGAACAGGGAACATCATCGGTGTAGCTACTGCCGTAGCATTCGGAGGTCCCGGCGCCGTATTCTGGTGCTGGCTGACGGGAGTTTTCGGCATTGCCACCAAATATGCCGAAGGATTACTCGCCATCAAGTATCGTGTAAAAACTGCCAGCGGAGAAATGCTCGGCGGTCCGATGTATGCCTTGGAACGGGGACTGAAACAGAAATGGCTGGGAATTTTATTCTGCATCTTTACGGCTCTGGCAGCATTCGGTATCGGAAGTACGGTACAGGCCAATTCCATAGCTTTGCTAATGCAGGAAACTTACGGCATAAGCGCACACCTTACCGGAATAGTAGTTGCACTGGGTATCGCACTGGTCATCTTCTTCGGTGTAAAAGGCATCGCCCGCGTATGTATGACACTGGTACCTCTCATGGCTATCCTCTACATAGGTGGTTGCATCTATATTCTTTTTCTAAATCATGCCTATCTGGGAGAAGCCCTTAAACTCATCATCAGTTTGGCATTTACGCCCCATGCGGCAGGTGGAGGATTTTTAGGAACAAGCGTGATGCTCGCAGCACGTTACGGTATCGCCCGCGGACTTTTCTCCAACGAGTCCGGACTTGGTTCGGCTCCCATCGTGGCAGCGGCGGCACAAACCCGTAACACCGTACGTCAGGCACTGGTTTCTTCTACCGGAACATTCTGGGACACCGTCATCATTTGTGCGCTCACGGGACTGGTACTGGTTACCAGTGTACTCGCATTCCCCGATATCGATTACACGCAAGGCGGCGCACTGACCAAAGCAGCCTTCGGTAAAATTCCCTATGTAGGCACCAGCATTCTGGCAATCGGAATCCTGACTTTCGCCTTTTCCACCATTCTGGGCTGGGGATATTATTCGGGAAAAGCCATCGAATACTTAGGAGGGAAAAAACTGCTACGGGTGTATCGTGTAATATGGATTTCATCCATTTATTTCGGTTCCACCATGAATCTGCAAGCAGTATGGAACATTGCCGATAGTGTAAACGCACTGATGGCAGTACCGAACCTGATTTCATTGCTGTTTTTATCTAGAGTAGCCGTGAAAGAAACGCAGAAGTACCTCTGGGAAAACAGGCTGGAAGAAACTGCCGACCCAGAAGACCTCTAATTTCTAAAACGTCACCTGCACAAAGCAGTTTCCCACTTTTCCCTCTCATAAGAAGGGGGAAAATGAAAAAAATATGCCTTTTTCTGTATTTTTTCTCACAAAACACTTGCAGATTCAAAAATAATGCGTACCTTTGCACCCGTGATCGAGAAACACCTCAACACAAACAAAGGATGGCCCGTTCGTCTATCGGTTAGGACGCAAGATTTTCATTCTTGAAAGGGGGGTTCGATTCCCCCACGGGCTACCAAAATAAAACATACGGTTAATCCGATGTAAAGGATGGCCCGTTCGTCTATCGGTTAGGACGCAAGATTTTCATTCTTGAAAGGGGGGTTCGATTCCCCCACGGGCTACCAGGGTCTGAGCAGATTCTGTTCGGACCTTTTTCTTTTTATCCACTTCTTTCTTTCGGCTTTTTATATCTATCTTTGTCCCTGTATTGTTTATTTACATAACAACAGATAACATGAATACCGAATTACTTGCACAACTTTATCAATCATATACGGGAGAAGCTCCGGCAAGCATCGAACCGCTGCCGGGAGCCGGCTCAAACCGCCAATACTTCCGCCTGAAAGGAAAAGAAAGCCTCATCGGGGTATATGGCACTTCCGCGGAAGAGAATCGTGCGTTTATCTACATGGCAGGACATTTCTCACAGAAAGGTCTGCCCGTTCCTCGTGTGCTTGCCCAGGCAGCCGACCAGTCGGCTTACCTGCAAGACGACTTGGGAGATACGTCCTTGTTCCAGTTTATCCAGAAAGGCCGCGAAAGCGGCTGCTTCAGTTCCGAAGAAAAAGCGATGTTGAAACAGACCATCCGCCTTCTACCATCGATACAGTTCGAGGGAAGCCAGGACATGGATTTCAGCTATTGCTACCCACTGGCGGAATTCAACCGCCGCAGCATTTTGTGGGACCTGAATTATTTCAAGTATTGTTTCCTCAAGACCACCGGACTGGAGTTTCAGGAAAATCTGCTGGAAGACGACTTTGAACACATGGCAGACGCACTGCTACAGATACAGCCGCAGGTATTCATGTACCGCGACTTCCAGAGCCGGAATGTCATGCTACGAGAAGGGGAACCGTACTTCATCGATTTTCAGGGAGGACGCAAGGGACCTTTCTATTACGATGTAGCCTCGTTCCTGTGGCAGGCTAAGGCAAATTATCCCGATTCGCTGCGGCAGGAGCTGATAGACGAGTATCTTGATGCGCTTCAACCTTACCACGCCATCGGGAAAGAGCAGTTTCTTGCCACCCTCCGCCACTTCGTATTGTTCCGCACCTTGCAGGTTTTAGGTGCCTACGGCTTCCGCGGATACTTTGAAAAGAAGGCACATTTCATACAAAGCGTGCCCTATGCCATCGAGAATCTCCGCCAGCTGCTGGAAACTGATTTTCCCGAATATCCTTATCTGTGTCTTGTACTACGCAAGCTGAGCGAACTCCCTCAGTTTGCCAGCGTACGCAACAGACGGAAACTGACCGTCCGCGTAATGAGTTTTTCGTATAAGAAAGGAATTCCCGAAGATCCGTCGGGAAACGGAGGCGGGTATGTGTTCGACTGCCGCGCCGTACATAATCCTGGAAAATACGAACAGTACAAGCAACTGACCGGACGCGACAAGCCGGTTATCGACTTCTTGGAACAGGACGGCGAGATCCTTCGTTTTCTGGAACACGTGGACGCACTCATCGATGCTCATGTACAGCGCTTTCTGGAAAGAGGATTCACCAACCTTTCCATCTGTTTTGGCTGTACCGGAGGACAGCACCGCTCTGTATACTCAGCAGAACATGTAGCACGTCACCTGAACGAAAAATTCGGTGTACGCATCCAACTGATACACCGTGAACAACATATTGAACAAACTTTAGAAGCCCGATAAGCCTATGAAAGCTATGATATTTGCAGCGGGACTGGGAACTCGCCTGAAACCGCTGACCGACCATCAACCGAAAGCGCTGGTGCCCGTTGCCGGACGACCGATGCTGGAGCATGTCATCCTGAAACTGAAAAAGGCGGGATTCAACGAGCTGGTCATCAATATACATCATTTCGGAGAACAGATCATCGACTTTCTGAAAGCCAATCAGAACTTCGGACTGACCATTCACATCAGCGACGAACGCGACCTGTTGCTCGACACGGGAGGAGGCATCAAAAAGGCGGAACCGTTCTTTCAGGGCAACGAACCATTCTTGGTACACAACGTCGATATTCTCTCCGATACCGACCTGAAAGCTCTGTACGAATACCATCTGCACAGCGGAAACGATGCGACACTGCTGGCAAGCAAGCGCGTCACCGCCCGCTACCTGCTGTTCGACGATCAGGCACGTCTGCGGGGATGGATCAATAAAGATACCGGACAGACCAAACCCGAAGGATTTGTCTACGATGCTACCCTGTATCAGGAATACGCGTTCAGCGGCATACATGTGATTTCACCTTCCCTTTTCCGATACATGGACGAACGCTGGAAAGGCAAATTTCCGATCATGGATTTCTACTTGCAGACCTGCGGAGAAGCCCGTATCGGCGGATGCCTGACCGAACAGATTCACCTGATTGACATCGGAAAGCCGGAAACACTGGAGAAAGCTGCCAGCTTTCTTGCCGCACTGAATCAAGAATAAAACACCTAGTCGGTCACAAACGACAGGCAAGTTGCCCGTATCTCTCCGCACACGACGGAAAAGATACGGACAACTTGCCTTTATTTTTTGTACAAAAACAAAAATGATTTGTACAAAAAATAAAAAAACGTCGAGACGTTTTCCCGAACTTCCGCCCACGTTTCATTCGGTTTCCGCCCACGTTTTTCCAAACTCATGGCGACGTTTGCAATACCCTCCTTTGGGCATATCCAAACACAGTCCTAACGCATTTTACCAGTCCAAACGACACCTATCCGTAACCTACTATGAAATATTATCAGAACACCAGCCGGAAAGCCGCCTTTATTCCTCATCCGAAAGCCGGTAGTGCGAAGGAGCAAGCCCCGTCTGTTTCTTGAAAAACGTACCGAAAAACGAAGCATTCGGAAAATTCAGCTCATCGGAAATCTCCTGCACGCTCTTGTTCGTATTCTTCAGCCAGAAGATACTCTTCCGGATAATCGCCCTGAAGACCAGTTCCTGCACCGTATATCCGCAGACCGATTTCGACAAGGCCGAAAGATACTTGGGCGAAAGGCACAACTTGTCGGCATAAAACGCCACTCCCCTCTCCTGCATGTAATATTTTTCTATCAGCCGGATGAGCTTGATAAACGTATCAATCTTATGTCCCGCCACATTCTTTTCTTCCATCATCCGCCGGCTGTAAATGGAACACAGACGGTAAGTCAGTGCCAGCAACAGCAATTTACACTCATGGTTATCGAACGGATTCTGTGGTCCTTTCCGGTGCCTTCCCAGCAACGAAATATAATGTGCCAGATCATCCTCCTCGCCGGAAGTCCACACATAACAAGGTTCGGGAGTCAGTGTGGTATACAAGTACATGGCCACGACCGAACTGCCCAATATCTCACGGATAGGGTCTACCCGGTAAAACAGCATGCTCACACACAAATCCTCCGACACTTCCCCTACGCAGAAATCATTTCCTTCGGACAAAAAGACCGTTTCGCCCGCCTGTGCCGTAAAATGCCGCTTGTCCACATCGAAGCCGAAGCTGCCCTTCCGGCAAACAACCAGTCCCACATAATTCATCCGGAAAGGCTTTTGCAACACCGAAGGGAAAGAAGTAATCTCCCCTTCCAGACAACAAATATCCTTGCCACCGGTCAAATCCCGTTCGAAACGCTTTAAAAGTTCCTCCTGCTCCCTTGCTTCCATAGCCATAAAATGATTCGTTAAACCTTACCGCTAAGGTAAACCTTTTCTTTTCACCACCGAAACGAGAACACAAAAAATACATCACGGGGAGCCAAATGTTTCAAAAGTGTTTTTCCTCCGAAAGACAGATTAAGAAATGAAACCGACTCCCACGTGATGTATAAAGCAAATTAATGAACGAGTGTATAAGTTTTTTCCGGCAGCAAATCCAGCTTTCTTTTTCTCCACGGCATTACGACCATCAGCACGGCACAAGCCATGCAGCCGTAGAAAGTCCAGCCCGACATCTCTTTTACGGCAGAAAGTGTAGCCTGCACCTGCACACGCCCTTTAGCCGAAAGAGCCGCCATGTGCTGTGCATCCTTCTCACTTTTTCCCTGATACATCATCCCCTGAACCGTCTGGTTGTACGAAGCAGCAACCTCCGGATTCAGTGCATCCATATCGTGAGCAAAGCGGGTTACATAGTGTTGCTGACGCTGCTGCATCACATTGGTATAGATAGCCGTTCCTGTTCCGGGCCCCAGCACCATACGTACCGTCAGCATGATACAAATCCAAGTCGACAGATATTTATAAGGCATCCGCTGGTTGGCATACACAGCCGTCAGCGAATAAAGCAGCATCATTCCGGTAGCACGGATAATAACAGGATATTTCATCCGCTCATACAAGCCGTCGGGTTGCACCTCGAAATACATGAACAAAGCAGAAAGTCCGATCAGTACAAAGCCCAGCGAGAAAAGATATTTCAAGTGAACGCCTTTCTTTCCCAAGACAATGGCAACCACACACCCGATGAAATAACCGGCAATGCTCCAGTTGTTCAGCGACGCATTCTGCCAGTTGTCTATCTTCATGCCCACTCCCGTAAACACATTTACAAACATGGCGCTGGAGTTAAAAATCATCAGCAGCAGGAAAAGCAGGATGCCGATACGGATGGAACGCAACTTGAAGATATCCATCAGGAAGTAAGGCGAAGGATGCCGACGCTCCATGTAAACAAACAGTACGGCAAACACCACAGCCACAGCGGTAGCCCAGCAGATGGACGGAGAATCGTACCAGTCGAGTACCTTTCCATAAACCAGCACATAGACCACAGCCGAGCACATGATGCAGAACATCACGACACTGCCGAACTTGCGGAAGCTGACCGGAAAACGTCTGCTGCCATAATTATGGTAAGGCATCGTAATGAATACAATCAAAATGGAAAGCAACAGCGAGCCCATCATGAAATAGTACACGTACTGCCATTCGTATTCGTAAGCCAGCCATGCGGTAAGCGACGTACCAATCTGTCCCAATATCATGAAAAACAGGTAAATGGTAGGCATGCTAACCCCCTTCTCACGGTCGAGCTGATCCCATCCTTCACCATCTACAGGCTCATTGCCCGGCGTAATGTTGCGGGTAGCTTCCATCTTGAACGCATACTTAATGAGCGTAAACAGGTTGACCATCATCAGCACCATGCGCAGAAAGCCCATGACAACACTGCATACTGCCAGCAGATAAATACTGTCGGTCTTGGCACACACGTAGCTCAGCAGGTACAGCAGCGAGAAACCGACAATACACATCATCTTTTCGCGGCGGATACAAACCAGCTCGTAGAAGAACGGAGAAAAGGCCGCCATTCCTACGGAAGTAAGGAAACTGACAAACTGAATATGTTCCGACTGAATGCCCAGCCCGCTCAGCATCTCTCCGCTGTTGGCCGTATAGACTCCGCTTGCCGTAAGGATAGGGATAAACAGCAGCAACAGGATAAGAACACCCAAGGGCTTGGGAACCCAGTTATAAAACGGATAATTTTTCGGACATGCAGGCATAACTCTTTGTTTTATTGAAACTGAAAACTAAGTTGTCTATCTCTTACTGTTTGGCACTCACCACTACCATCATTCCGGCAGCCAGACGTTCGTTATCTTCTTTCGAAAGATTGGTAAAATCGATACGTACCGGTATGCGCTGCTGAATCTTGACAAAGTTTCCAGCGGAATTATCGGTAGGAACCAGCGAGTATTTCGAACCGGTTGCTCCGGAGATAGCCGTAATCTTTCCGGTAAACTCCTTTCCACTGATCGCATCTACTTTAATACGCACCTGCTGTCCCAATGCAAGATTCTCTACCTGAGTTTCCTTGTAATTGGCAATAATCCATTTCTGCGTATCGGGAAGAATATACGTAATGCTCTGTCCGGCACTGATATACTGTCCTTCCTCCAGAGCACGACGCCCCAGTTTTCCGTCGCACGGAGCCACCACTACCGTATACGACAGGTTCAGCCGTGCCATTTCGAGAGCAGCCGTAGCCCGCTGAATGGCAGCTTCGGTACTTTCCCGGCGGTTGGATACCTCCTTGATGCCCGACATAGCAGCCCGTTGCTGGCGTTTCGTAGCCTCCAGTTTCTTGCGTGTAGCCTCGTATTCCGTTTCAATCTGTTCCAGCTGGATGGGAGTCGCCGCATTCCGTTTCAGCAAGTTTTCATAACGCTGGCGGTCTTTCTCCAGCTTGGCCAGACGAATCTCGATTTCGGCAATGGAAGCTTCATAGACAGAAGCGGAATTCTGTGTCGTCTGCAAGGTAGCATCTACTACCGTAGCTCCGGCCATCGCATCCTTCAAGGCAGCCTCAGCCTCCATCACCCGGATGCGGTATTCACGGTCGTCGAGCACCAGCAAGGTATCTCCTTTCTTGACCGACTGATGTTCGGTAAAATAGATTTTCTTGATATAGCCCGAAGCACGCAGGTTGACCGGCGAAATATATTGCTCCACCTGTGCATCGTTGCTGGTTTCGGTATGTTTATAGTCGAGGAAAAGGAAAGCTGCTTCTACCACTCCTCCTATCAGGATGATTATTCCCAGCAAGCTGGCAATGATTCGGTTACGACGTTGTTTTTTCAGTTTCAGAGCTTTTTCTTGAAGTGTATTATGATTGGTTTTCATTATGTTGACAATTTTAAAAGGTTGATTAATGAACAGAATTTCCGTTGAACAGTGTTTCCAACTGTCCGGTAAGTTTGAGCAGAGTCAGGTTGGTGACCTGATAGTTATAATGTGCGTTGATGTAATTGTTCTGGGCTTCGCTCATCCGCATCTCGTCTTGCAGGACTTCCGTCATGGAGGCAATGCCTTCGCGATAACGGTCGGTTGTCACCTGATACACATCCTCCGCCAGCAGATAGTTGTCTTTCTGTTTCTTGAAATTACGCTGGCTGTTCATCAACTCGTTCGTAGCATTCAGGTACTGCATCTGCATATTCTTGAGCGCATTTTCGTACGACAGACGGGTATTCTCGACCTCAATCTTTGCCTTTCTCATCTTCGCCCGCTTCTCCAGTCCGTCGAAAATGGGAATGCGAAGCGTCAGACCGATACCACTCGACTGGTACCAGTGATTCGATGGACCCGAATGAAACCAGTTTTTAGCCTTGTCGGTATAAGCGGAATACATCCAGTTTCCGGTCAGGCTCAGCGAAGGAATATATCCCTGACCGATCATCTTGCGCTGTTGCTCTGCCAGTTTCTGCTTCGACTGCAAGAGTTGCAGTTCGTACTGGTTGTTATCCAGTCCGGTAAGCGACACGGAAGTGATATTTTCCGTATGGACCGGTGTCAAAGCTATTTCCTTATCGGCCGGATAATCCATTACATACTTCAAGAGATTGAGTTGCTGAGTCAGCATGGATTGTGCATTATCGTACTGTACCCGCTGGTTTTCCAGATTGATGTTCACCCGCTTCACGTCGACTTCCATCGCCATGCCGTTATCGTAGAAAGCCTGAGTAATATTGCTCAGCTCGTTCAGCCGAGAAATGTTCTCTTTAATCAAGGCAAGCTGCTCGGAAGTGTTCTGACTCAAATAATACATCTTGCTGATTTGCAGAATCAAGTCTTCGCGTGCCTTTTCGTACGACAAGCGGTTCAGTTCGTTCATGGTTCGCGTAATATCCATTGCTGTATAAACCGTCTGGTTGTATAAAGGCATCTGCAACTGGATACCCGCCGATGCATTGTACTGCAAGGTTTTGGTAACATTGTACGGATTACCGTAAGCAGAGCCGTCGGTAACCGATGCCGGCGGGTTGAAATTGTCGTTGAATCCGGCTACCGCATTAATCTGCGGCAGCAGCTTGGCACGGTTTTCACTCAGCGTATGCTCTCCTTTCCGGACTTCATTGCGACTGCTTTTCAAGGAGAGATTGTTCTCTATGCCCAGTCGCAGGCACTCTTCCAGCGTCAGTACGTCCTGAGCTCCGGCGGGCATCAGCGTACAAAGGCAAGTAAAAATAACTAGTAATTGCTTCATTTTGTTTCATTTCTTAATCTGAAGCAAAGGTACATTGTCAATGCTTTACGATATTATTCACATCTAGTGAAGGACTGTTCATATTTTCCTTTTCTAATCATTTTCACATCCTATTGTGATACTTTTCACTCAAAAACTGTAAAGCTATTTACTACGCTGAATCGCCATGCCGCCTCATAAGTCGGGAAGCATCGAAATATATTCATTCTTATTTCGAACTCTCGTAATAAAACAATCAGTTTGTAAATTCATTCACATCCAACAAAAAGATATTCTGTTCGTCTCTGTGTACAATTACGGATTTATCCATCCATCGGTCGATTTTTCGTTCTTCATCTATGTATCTCACTTGGAGTGTAACTACATTCGCATAATCTTTGCACAGCCATGTAGGATATGGGATTCTGCGTAGTAGGGCAAAAGGAAGGATATACTCTTGTTTCTCCGGTGTAAGGGAGAACTCTTTATCCATCATTAGCACTGCTATTTCAAATCTGCCTTGGGAAAGATTATAAGCAAAGAAGCGGATGCTGCCACTGTATAGATAAGAGCTAAATTTATAATCTGAGGCAGTGTTAGATCCCACCACGTCTACGTAAATGTTGTATGGATAACTTTTGGATAGTTGAATATCTTCCAGGAATCCGTTACGCGCAATAGTAGTATCACAGTAGATAAAAGTGTTACTGAGTGGACAGCTTTGCTCTTTACCGTTATCATATATTCTAAACAAGTCTCCATAGTTTCCTCGTTTGTCATGTGTACATAGTGTTTTCCCATTAGGTACTACTGTCAGCCTAAACCAATATTGCTGATTTGCATCCCGCTGTACCACCGCCTTGCTCAAGTCGTCAAATAATCCATAGGCGTATGTACGAAAATTGTCCAGCCGTACAGATATCCCGTAGAGTGTGTTTCTGTCTGTCAGAACTTCTACTCCATAATCATTTGTCAACTCTCCGCTGATATCGGTAAATGAGGTCTCTACAAGGTTTGGCCTACTACGTGGGTTGTCGTCGTCCCTGCATGCTACAAGCATGAAAGGTACGAATAATAAAATAAGTACTTTCAGTTTCATAATTTAATAGTATTAGATTTGGGCGTAATGTAGATAAAGATTTTAAGATTGAAAAATCGGATGCTCGGTTCTACGCGAAAAGAATTTTCTTATATCAGCTTTAAAATGAATAATTGTCTATCAGAATATCAACAAAAAGACCAAAATGCTTACACATAAACGATTTTTATTATTGGTTACTGACTGATATTTGCTGACATAAAGAACATTAACAAACCCTAAAGACTGAAAAGACAAACAAAAAGCATGAGGCTGTATCAAAATGAAAAGCTAAGATAGGCTTACTTATAATCTATAAGTTACAACAAAAAATCTCCTACTTTAGTCTTTGTTTTCTTCAATTACAAGACTAAAAGTAGGAGATTTTTTACTTCTAAACTTCAATCTATAAGATTTTTTCTTTTGCAATTCTATTTTGAGACGGCTTCATGCCCATCTTCAGAGAATAAATCACCCAAGTTTCGGATGACAATCTACTCCCACAAGTTTAATTTATTTTTCTGTGCCTCCTTGAGCGAAACTGTCTTGACCTGTCTTGTCTTATTCTTCTCACGAAGTTCGCGATATTCATTTTCCAGTTCCTCGGCCAAAGCACTCCGCAAGTCGAGATTCATCAGACGTGCCGCTACCGGCGCATTGAGAGAAGCGTCTTTCATGTAGACCACCGGAGCATGATAAACCGGAGCAATCTTCAGAGCAGTATGGAGCTTGGAAGTTGTAGCACCGCCAATCATCACCGGAATGTCGAGTCCGACACGTTCCATCTCCCTCACGACATGCACCATTTCTTCCAGCGACGGAGTAATGAGTCCGCTCAAACCGACAATATCTACCTTCTCACGGATAGCCGTTTCGATAATCTTCTCCGCAGGGACCATCACACCCAAGTCGATAATCTCGTAATTGTTGCACGCCATGACGACACCCACAATGTTTTTACCGATATCGTGTACATCGCCCTTTACCGTAGCCAGCAATACTTTACCGGCACTGCGTGCTCCTTCCTTCTTTTCTGCCTCGATATAAGGCTGCAAGATGGCTACTGCTTTCTTCATGGTACGCGCCGTCTTGACCACCTGCGGCAAGAACATCTTGCCGGAGCCAAACAAATCGCCGACATGATTCATGCCCGCCATGAGCGGCCCTTCGATGATGCTGACTGCATCCGGATACTTTGCAAGCGCCTCATGCAAGTCTTCATCCAAGTAATCACCCAGTCCCTTGACCAGTGCATACTGCAAACGCTCTTCTACCGTGGTACCCTCACGCCAAGCAAGATGGGAAACAGCTGCCTGCTGTTCGCCTGCATTCTCTTTTTCCGCCTTCAGTTTTTCGGCCGTTTCAATCAGGCGCTCGGCAGCATCCGGACGACGGTTCAATACCACATCTTCTATACGCTCCAGAATATCCGAAGGTATATCGGTATACAGCACCGAAGTTCCCGGATTGACAATGCCCATATCCATACCTTGCTGAATAGCATGATAGAGGAATACCGCGTGCATCGCCTCACGGATATAGTTGTTGCCGCGGAACGAGAACGAAAGATTACTTACCCCTCCGCTGACGTGTGCTCCCGGAAGGTTCTGACGAATCCAGCCCGTCGCCTTGATAAAATCGACGGCATAATTACTGTGTTCCTCGATTCCCGTAGCTACCGCCAGCACATTCGGGTCGAAAATAATATCCTGTCGACGGAAACCTACCTTCTCTGTCAGAATACGGTAAGCCCGTTCGCAAACTTCAATCTTACGTTCGAACGTATCGGCCTGCCCTTTCTCGTCGAATGCCATCACGATGACTGCCGCACCGTACTGCTTGACGGCACGGGCATGCTCAATGAAAAGCTCTTCACCTTCTTTCAGCGAAATGGAATTGACGACACACTTGCCCTGCACACACTTCAATCCCGCTAAAATAACCTCCCATTTGGAAGAGTCGATCATTATAGGCACACGGGCAATATCCGGCTCCGATGCGACCAGGTTGAGGAATGTAGTCATTTCCTCGGCAGCATCCAGCAAACCGTCGTCCATGTTGACATCGAGAATCAGCGCACCATCTTCTACCTGCTTGCGGGCAATCGACAAAGCCTCATCGTATTTCTTTTCGTTGATCAGGCGAAGGAACTTGCGAGAACCAGCCACATTGCAACGTTCACCCACGTTCACAAAATTAATTTCGGGAGTCACCTCCAGCAGCTCCAGTCCCGAAAGCCAGAGATATTTCGGCTCCGGCGCAGGCACATGAGGCTTAGCATCCTTGATGAGCTCCTGATACTTAGCAATATAGGCCTCTGTAGTACCACAGCATCCTCCAATGATGTTAACCAGTCCCTCGTCGATATATTCCTTGATTTCGACAGCCATCTCCTCGGGCGTCTGGTCGTACTGCCCCAGACTGTTGGGAAGTCCGGCATTGGGATAAGCACTTATATAATAAGGAGCACGGCGAGCCAGCTGTTCCAGGAAAGGCTTCAACTGCTTGGCTCCGAAAGAACAGTTCAATCCGATGGAGAAAATGTCAGCATGCTGCACCGAAGCCAGAAACGCATCAAGCGTCTGTCCCGACAAGGTACGTCCTGCTACATCCGAAACCGTCACAGAAAGCATCAGCGGAACCTTTCTTCCCAATTTCCGCATCGAGGTTTCTGCCGCCAGAATAGCAGCTTTCGCATTCAGCGTATCGAAAATGGTTTCTATCAGGATGGCATCCACTCCCCCTTCGAGCAAGGCTTCCATCTGTTCGCGGTAAGCATCGGCAAGTTCATCGAACGTAAGCGCACGAAAAGCCGGATTGTTTACGTCGGGACTCATGGAGCAGGTCTTATTAGTAGGACCCACTGAACCAGCCACGAAGCGTGGCTTTCCGGGAGTTTTTGCGGTAAACTCATCGGCTACCTTGCGAGCCAGACGGGCTGCCGCCAGATTTATTTCACGACAATACGGCTGCATGTGATAATCTGCCATCGAAACAGAAGTCGCATTGAATGTATTTGTTTCAATGATATCTGCTCCCGCCTCCAGATACTTCCGGTGTATTTCTTCGATTACATCCGGACGCGTCAGGCACAGCATGTCGTTGTTTCCCTTTAACTGTCCGGGTATATCCTTGAAACGCTCCCCCCGGAAATCAGCCTCCGAGAGATTGTATTGTTGTATCATGGTTCCCATCGCTCCGTCGAGCACGAGAATACGTTCGTTTATTAGTTGTTGCATTTTGAAAAGCCCTATTTAATTATAAAAAAGCCGTGTAAGCCCGTGTAGTCCGTGCAGTTCCCCCTTGTTTATCGCTTGAACATGCGATCCATCATACGTTTGTCTTCCTTTTCCTTCAAGGTCTGGCGCTTGTCGTATTGTTTCTTACCCTTTGCCAGAGCGATAACCACCTTTGCCAGTCCTTTTTCATTGATATACATACGAGTAGGTACAATGGTAAAGCCCGGCTCGGCAGAAGTCCGTTCCAGCTTGCGCAGCTCCTTCTTGGTAAGCAGCAGCTTGCGGTCGCGACGAGCCGCATGGTTATTGTAAGAGCCATAAAAATATTCGGCAATGTGCATGTTCTTCACCCACAACTCTCCGCGGGAAAAGAAACAAAACGTATCGACCAGACTTGCCTTTCCCTGACGAATGGACTTGATTTCGGTTCCGGTCAGCACAATTCCGGCGGTATACGTATCGATAAACTCATAATCGAATGACGCACGTTTGTTCTTGATATTGATATTACCGGCGTTTGTTTTCATCAGTTCAAAATTACAGATAACTTATTAAATATAAATTCGATAAGGGCAGGACACACCAAGATAATGACAGTTGCCACAACGGTAAAAGCGGTCTGGCTGTATTCCGGTATCTTGAGCCACCTGCGTACTCCTTCGAACACAATTACAATGGTATATATTTGCAATATCCAGTGCAGCAGAACAATGGAAAACAGTCCGCTGACGATATTCAAAACAAAGGTAACGACCATGGAATAGCCCACAAAGACCAGCATCCGGTCGTATGAATCTTTTCTGCCAAGCCATTTCCGGTTCAGTTTATCGAGCAGATAAGCCGACAGGAAAAATCCTCCGAACAAGGCTACAGCTACGGCACAACAGCGAGTCAAGGCTATTTGAAACATGATGGACGAAAAGTCCTTTCCAATAAATGTTCCGATAAATTCCGACAACCCGCACAAACCAATCAGGGGATAAACAAAAGCAGGCATGATCGAACGCCCAACCCCTCGTTCTGCTATTTCACTCCACGCTTTACCGGGAGTGGAAAGCAAAGTAACTATTTGCTGAAATAATGATTTATAATCCAATGTTATTCTTCTTTTTTGTAATCAATCCGACAATCGGAATTGCAAATGTACAAAAAAGAAATAAAATAAGGTACGAATTATACAGAAACGCTGACATACATTAACATACAACAGCCATTCCGTACAATCCGTACCTTAACAAAGGCATACTTACCAACGTATGCCCTCTCTCTATCTTTTCTCTCTTAAATTATTCGTTACTACCTGAACCGGTCGTACTACCAGCCAGCTTATCATAATTTTCGACTACCGTCTTATAGTCTATTTCGTATGATTTGCTTTCTATATCGTCTTTCTCATAGTCGGCATTATACTGATTCTGTTCGAATTCAATTACAATCTTATCCGGATTCTGTCCGTTATTGGCAAACTGATACTGGCTTAACGCTGAGTTCAAATTAAAATGTCTGAATTCGTATGCGCGGCTTGTTCTTTTTTTATTGTCGTCTTCATCAAAGTCCTGTATGGTATGACGGAGATGCAATGTCATAGTAGAACTTGTGAAATCGGTCGTTGCATCATAATACAAGGTAAAATGGTGAAGAGCCGTTTCTTTCTGCAAGTCATCATTATTAGTAGCCGGTTTATAATAGTAATAAATCGGAATGAATACATCTCTCTTCTGATAGAAAACAGGCTGTATACGATATTGTGAACTGGTACTCATATCATATACACTATAGACAGGAGCATTCGCGTTTTCTGCCACAGGAGCATTTGCAACGACCTGTTCATCAGTCAGAATAGAGTAACCAGCCAGATTAACATTCACAGCCTTCTGTGCATAATCTACAGTTGTAGGATCATATGTATAAGTAATATATACATACTTTCCACTCGTCAAATTTGTAATATCCTCTTTATTAGAAGGAATATACTCAAATCCCAATTCATCTACCAGGCTATTAATTCCCAAATATCCAGAGACTTTTACAAACGTACCACCCGATGCCGTATTAGTATAATCCCCTCCATTCAAGCAAGAACTGAAACCTACCATTGCAGCCAAAGCCGATGCCATTACGAAAAACTTCATTGTCTTCATTCCTTTATGTTTTTATAGATTATTAAATTTCTTCATCTTAAATAAAAAAAGCGTAAAAAGACTGCTTTACACTTTTACTTTTTAACATTTATTTATACAATTCGTAAAGATCAACTGGTTCTTCGGCTTCCAGACTCCCTATCTTCCACGAATTCGCATAACCGCTATTCGTACTTAAACGATTTTCCTTCACAAGTAAAACTATTTATTGCTCTACCTCGGCAAACTGATCCAAATGTTCGTCCACGTATTCCGCAAGCTGAGCCGTAACCTTCTCTTCCATATCCATATAGGCTTCTTCCAGATCATCGAATTCCTCATACTGCTCATACATGGCCATAAATTCATCGTCGGAACACTCTTTCTCCAAGTCTTTCCGATGCGCATCGTAAATCTTCTTGGCTTCGTAAATCAGTTTCGAAAACTCCTTAGCTCCAAACAGACGCATAGCCTTGGCAAAAGGATTATCGAAAATGTACGGTCCGTAACCATTCTGAATCAACTGCACAAAACCTCCTTCGAGCACTTCCTCCCGAAAGAAATGATACCCCAGCAGTGTATGCTGATAGCCATTGAGCAACGGCATGGTTTCTGCATTGATAACTCCACCGGTCACCTCCAAGTATTTGTCGACAAACACTTTCAGAAACTCATCCATTCCGGCTTCTGCACCACGACGCAAAGCATCGTCTTTTACTTTAATCTTACACTCGTCCATATACCTGATTATTATTACTTATATATAGGTATATCCTTTTGTTGGAATACCGGCAGCAAAGATACGGGTTTCTCTCGGAAGATGAAAAACATTTTGATATGCCGACATTACAAAACACGAGTTTCAGCGAAAAATATCATTAAAATGCAACAAAAAGTTCGGTTTCATTGATTGCATAACTAAATAAAACGACTAACTTTGCGTACGAATTAAAGAAGAAATTCCGTAATAAGTGGTTTACGAAATACTTATTTTTTATTACTCATAAAACGTAAATAATATGATTTATTCACATGAAGTTGAACACATGTGTTGTGTTGCTAAAGGACCTAACCACGGTCCGGCCCCAATTCCTGAAGAAGGAAAATGGATTCAAGCAAAAGAAATCAAAGACATTTCAGGTTTAACTCATGGTGTGGGATGGTGTGCTCCACAGCAGGGTGCTTGTAAATTGACTTTGAACGTCAAAGAAGGTGTTATCGAAGAATGTTTGGTAGAAACAATCGGTTGCTCTGGTATGACTCACTCAGCAGCTATGGCTTCTGAAATTCTACCGGGTAAAACAATTCTGGAAGCACTGAATACAGACTTGGTTTGCGATGCCATCAACACCGCAATGCGTGAATTGTTCTTGCAGATTGTATACGGTCGTACTCAGTCAGCTTTCTCTGAAGGCGGTTTGATGATCGGTGCAGGTTTGGAAGACTTGGGCAAAGGACTTCGCAGCCAGACAGGTACTTTGTATGGAACAAAAGCAAAAGGTACTCGTTACTTGGAACTGACAGAAGGTTACATCACTCGTATGGCTTTGGACAAAGACAACCAGGTAATCGGTTACGAATTTGTTCACATGGGTAAATTCATGGAACAGATCAAGAAGGGTACAGATGCTAATGAAGCATTGAAAGCTGTTACCGGTACTTACGGACGCTTCAAACCCGAACAAGGCGCAGTTAAATATATTGACCCACGTAAAGAATAATAAGGAGGATACAGATTATGATTAGACCAGTACAGTTTGAAAGTCAGGACCGTCGTATCAAGCAGATTTTGGCTGCTTTGAATGAAAACGGTATCAAAGACATTGAAGAAGCTAATGCAATCTGTGACGCAGCCGGCCTTGATCCGTATCTGACTTGTCAGGAAACTCAGGGTATCTGCTTCGAGAATGCAAAATGGGCATACGTAGTAGGTTGCGCAATCGCTCTGAAAAAAGGTTGTAAAAACGCTGCCGACGCTGCAGAAGCTATCGGTATCGGTTTGCAGGCTTTCTGTATTCCGGGCTCAGTAGCTGATGACCGTAAAGTAGGTTTGGGTCACGGTAACCTGGCAGCTCGTCTGTTGCGCGAAGAAACTCAGTGCTTCGCATTCTTGGCAGGCCACGAATCATTCGCTGCCGCAGAAGGTGCTATCAAGATTGCTGAAATGGCAAACAAAGTACGTAAGAACCCGTTGCGTTGTATCTTGAACGGTCTGGGTAAAGACGCTGCTATGATTATCTCTCGTATCAACGGATTTACTTACGTTCAGACTAAGTTCGACTACTTCACAGGTGAATTGAACATCGTAAAAGAAACTCCGTATTCAGACGGTCCTCGTGCTAAAGTAAAATGCTACGGTGCAGACGATGTACGTGAAGGTGTTGCTATCATGTGGCATGAAAATGTAGATGTATCTATCACAGGTAACTCTACTAACCCGACTCGTTTCCAGCATCCGGTTGCAGGTACTTACAAGAAAGAACGTGTTCTTGCAGGTAAACCTTACTTCTCAGTAGCTTCTGGTGGTGGTACAGGTCGTACACTTCACCCGGATAACATGGCTGCAGGTCCTGCTTCTTACGGTATGACAGATACTATGGGCCGTATGCACTCAGATGCACAGTTCGCTGGTTCTTCATCAGTTCCTGCTCACGTAGAAATGATGGGATTCCTGGGTATCGGTAACAACCCGATGGTAGGATGTACAGTAGCTTGCGCTGTAAACGTAGCTTTGGCTTTGAATAAGTAATTTATACTTGATTCAATATATAAATCCCTGTAACTCCCTGAGTTATGGGGATTTTTATTTTATCCGTGCTGCATGGAGAAATGATAAATATCCATCACTTTTCATCTGTTGTGCTTCTTATAAATCGTTGTGAATGGATGCTGAAATTGAAGCGGAATATCGCTTGAATCAGGCTTGTTTTTCTAAGGGTAATAAGTGGCTGATTATCCTTGAAAATGGGCTGAAAAGAGGATATTTTGTGACCAATTTGTGACCATTTTCCCATTTTTTTCAAAAGTGGTCACAAAATTCGATTCATTTATCTAATACACAGAAAGATATATCATATTTGAAAGGACTTCCCAATGTCTAATTATAAATGATTAAACTATGGTAAGAAGTTCATTTTCTATTCTCTTTTTCATAAGAGAAAGTAAAGCGAGAAAAAGTGGTAAAGCACCTATTGAGTTAATGATTACAGTAAATGGGGAAAGATGCACTCTATCAACTGGTAAACAAGTTCCTATTGACAAATGGGACAAAACCAAGCAACAAGTAAAAGGTAAAGACGAAGAAGCTCAAAGCCTCAACAATTATCTAAAAGCAATCAAAGCCAAACTTTATCAGAAAGAAGCAGAATTGTTAGACAGAGGTTTTATCATCACAGCAGAACTATTACGTGACGCTTACTTTGATAAGGTAGAATCACTCAAAGAAAAAACGCTGTTTGAAGTCTTTGAAGAACATAACCAAGAACAGGAAAAGCTGGTAGGTAATGGAGTTTCTAAAGCTACTTATTGGATTTCTGTCTATACAGTAAGATTGCTCAAAGAATTTGTTCAACAGAAATATAAAAGAGAAGATTTATACCTACGCGAACTGAACCTAAACTTTATCCAGTCTTTTCATTCATTTCTAAGAATAGATAAAGGAATGGCTCAAAATTCATCTACCAAACATCTAAAGCTACTTAAAAAGATTGTAAACCTTGCAGTAGCTAATTCATACATGACTACCAATCCGTTTATCACTTATAAGATAGAACGTGAACCCGTGGAAATAGACTTTCTGAATGAAGAAGAACTGAGAAAGATTATCAACTTTGACACTCCCCTACCCAGACTGGAGAGAGCAAAAGATATGTTTCTCTTTGGGTGTTTCACTGGATTGAGCTACATCGACATCAAAACATTAGCACCAGAACATTTTGAGAAAGACAGCACAGGTAGAATCTGGATTAAGAAACGTAGAGTAAAAACTGGAGTTCTTTCACGCATCCCCCTACTCCCTATCGCCAAACTGATATTGGATAAATATAAAGGTGGAGAGAAATTACTGCCAATTCAAGACCCAGCAGATATAAACAAATACCTAAAGGATATAGCCATTTTGTGTGACATCAAAAAACGAATCACATTTCATACCAGCCGCCACACATTCGCCAGCACAGTTACTTTAGCCAATAATATCTCACTGGAAGTCGTTTCTAAGATGCTTGGTCATACTAATACCAGAATGACCACTCATTATGCCAAACTGATAGATAAGTGCATAGGTGAACAAATGGATAGGCTCATGGAAACATTTACTGGAGATTCAAACCTCTAAACCTTATCAACTAAGATTATCCCACTTGCAGTTATTGTGAGTGGGGTTTTCTTTTGCTGACGTTGGTGGATATATACATAAATTAACAAATCCGCACAACCTAAGCATAATGCTTGAAATTCTTCTATTTTTACTAGGCTATTAACAGAAATGCCCCTTATCTTTGCATTGTCAAAAGGTTCTTGATGCCTAATGACTAGTCTTCTGAAAAAGGCTGCTATAGGTCTTTGATATTATGTACAATCTAACTCGCCTACAGATGGTGTAGGTCACTATAAGAAGACGAACAGCACATAATTAAAATCAAAGTGTTTTATTATCTCTGCTTAATGACAGCGGAAAATTTACAAACTACTTAATATTTTAATTATGAAACATGTAAATCTGGGGACAGCTACAGCCCCTAAGTGGTTCGCAGTAGCCACAGTATCAATTAACGGTAAAGAACAGGTAATTATCCCTGCCTTTACAGAGTATTCAATCCAAAGAAAGGATTTCAGCAAAGATAAAATCTATGAAAAAATAGATAAGTGCAAGATTCTGCCGACAGTGTTCTGTTTTGCTAAACCAGACATCTTCATAAAGGAAAATGTTCGGTTATTCGATTATTCAGGTAGGGAATTAACAAATGTTCCCAATGAAGCTCCGCAAATAATGGTTTATCTTGACAAGGCTGATAATATCAATCTTTTGGATTTAGATATTCCATTAAAAGCAGAACTGATACATTGTGAGAGTGTAGCCGATGCTTATCATCATGTAGCAACTACTGCATATCTATCACAATGTCCTTCTAAAGATGATTGGATAGGACTTGCAGGAATTGTTTCTAAAGACCAGTTACTTTTAGAAATAAGAAGATTTGGCAATTCATTCGGGATGAACGGTACTACAGCTCAAGGTTATTTTGGATTGAGTACTACAACCTCCTTTTTACAAAGCAAAGCTATTTCCACTAGTCCGCTTTTACCTAAAGGAGATTTCCGTACTTATCAGCAGGCTGAAATTTTGATGAAAGCTACTGTACAAGCATTCGGAGCAAAAGCAGCCAAGCAAACCAGATATATTAAGGCTATTAATTATTGCATTTCATTATATAGCTTTACCCTTGTTTGCCAAGCTCTCAATAATATTGGAGCTACTGAAAAATTGCAGCTGGATGCTTCCAAATGTGAAGACAAGGTACAGTGTCTGCAAAACATTCTTATAGAACAGCTTGCAAAATTGACCAATAAGACAAAACAAAATTAAGTAGATTAGATTGTACATAATAAGCTAAAGGGTGTTCCGACGGTTCACCCTTTTCTTTTTATATTCCTATAATTCGATAACCATTTTTTCTATCTCCATTATCTAACGGTATTTTACATGGATGGATTCTAAATCCATATAATTTTTCTAAATCAGAGGCTTTCCCTTTTTTGTCTATTCCTAATTTTAGAAAAACTTCATTCATCAGTTCTTTTATTTTTTCAGTAGTAAATTCCATATTGGGCTTGAATATTTTATTTAGTTCATAATGGATTTTTGCAGTTGAATGTCTGATACTGATTTCATTTTTTAGTTCCTTTTCCTTATAACCAAGTGCCTTTATTCTATCTCCCCCCAGCTCTTCATAATAATACTTTAGTTCAGGGTATTTTTGCTCCAGAGTGAATGATACCATGTCAAAACATAGACCTTTTGATTTATACTCACAATATTGAGCCATTCTATCAACAAATGTTTCTGTTTTAACTATATGTTTCAATTGTTCCCGATAAACAACATACACCTGATTTTCTGTAACATCAAAATTATTTTCAGATAATTGCTTTTTGATAATCAGCCCATTCTTATAATTATATTTCTGTAATTCATAAGCATATTGTTCACTTATATATGCTAACTTGTTGAATACAAATTCACCTGATATTTTATCATACATAGTATATGAATCCTGATACTGTAGCATTTTCTATTCACGTAAGCAATCTTTTATACGTTTGGCTTTTAATAAATAGTCTTTTTCATTATTATTTGCTGCAACTTCTTTAGCCGTAAGTGAAACTTTTTTATTTAAGTAATTTTGGAAAGTTTCATCATCTATTTCCTCCTTATTTACATTATATATAAAAGTAAGATATTTCCTAAAAGGGTTACAAGTCAATCTTTGGCGCCCAGCAATCTGTACAAGGTCTGTTGATATATCTATTGAGGTGTTAATCTTTTTACAGTCACTTATCACAAACGTAGAAGCGCAAGTGGAATAAAAATCGCACCCTGCAAAAGCTGTTGAGGTACAGAAAGTAATCATTTTGTGAATTTCATCTTTTAAGGGAATCCTACCACGTTGGAATCCGTCTCCCAGTTTGGCTATTGATTTATCATTATCCTCTGAACTTCCGACAATGATATTTACATCTTCTGGAGAAAGTTCAGTCTGCTTAATTATATTGATAATATTACTGACACTGTTAAGATAAATCACGCATTCTTTGGAGTAATAAGTTTTTCCGTCCAAGAAAACAGAAGGGAAATTTCCTTTTTGGTATGCTCTTACTATTTCTATGGCAGCACCTATAGGATTATTAGTTCGTTCCCTATACACTTTTACAACTTCTTTGTTTCCCCAAACCAGATGATAATAATTCATATTACTAAAAAAATCAATTTGCTCTAAATATCTGTCTAAAATCGGAGTAGCAGATAAGTAAGTTACATACGGAAACTCTTTAAGATATTTCAAAAACTTTACTTCTACTTCTGATTTAAAACTACTATCCTGTAATATATACTGAAACTCATCTACTACAACTCTCCAATTTTCTTTATCTGCGATACACTATATCAACTTATACATGGAATCATACGATACTAAAATCTTTGGAACATTAGTCTTTGCTATATAAGCCTTAACTTCATCAATATTTACCCCACCAATCACCAATAGGGTATCAGGATATTGGTCTTTTTTGTTCTGTAACAAATTATTTCTTGGACTGCAAATAATGGTTTTATAATCATCTTCAAGTGCTATTGTTGTAGCTCCACAATTCGGTATATCTTTATTTAATATACCGTTAGGCAGTTCAAATCTATCATATTTTCCATAAGGAAGTTCTATATTTTTAATCTCTCCTAAATACTTAATATTTTTATCAATTCTGATTTCTATTTTATTCATTTCTTTAATTACAATTTAGCCGTTTGATAATATATCATCTTAAAGCCTTGTCCAAATTTTAATGGATTTTCATCTTGATATTAAGGAAGCTGTGGAAGAAAAATTAGACACTCAGGATAAAATAAAACCAGAGCATTCTCTGGTCTTATTTTGGAATCTGTACGCGCTTAATATATGGATTTAGAGCAATAGCTGAAATTTTTAACCATAACTATTTCTCTTTATTTATACTATAAAGGTAGACAATTTACATATCATAAAATAATAAAAACTGGACAAAATGAAAATTTAGTGTTGACACTTATATAAACCTCAATATTTCACCTGATTTTCATTGGTGGATATATTTCTATTAATACAAGAGCCTTTATACCCCAATTTTATCCCCCCCTCACACCAAGCAAAGGAAAAATGAAAATTGGCAGACACCTACCCACCCCCAGATTCATTATAAATTTTACTATTTACCTCACATCATTGATAGACTTTATAGAATGATACACAAATACATAGATAATATAAATAGCCTAATCGTATCACACCTATAAATGTACCAAGAGTATTTGTAATCGTACCAAGAGGGAATCGAAGCAATTCATTGCTTCATGGGCGATTCATTGCTCTGAAGTTAATTCAATCAATAATCATTTAAACAATTTATCATTATGGGAAATTTAGTTATTATGCCAGCTATGGCAAACAATCGCGAAAAAATGAATTTGGGTGAATATGCAGAAGAAGCTACCATTATCATGGACGAGCCAGTAAAGCCAGCCAATCATTTTATCGAAGCCAACACACAGGAAGTGACATTGAATCATTTGAAGAATGATTGCATTACTCCAGTGTTCTCTAAAGACAATGAACTTACAATCAATCATGCGCAGTTTGTGGAAACCATACAGGATGCTGCACAATCTTTCTTTAGTGGTGAAAAGGTGGAACAAGCCACTATCAGAACAAGCCACATTATTAAAGGCAGAATCCCAGAAGCTATCCACAAACCAGCCAATCAGCTTTTGGAATCTGACAAGACCATCTATTATGAAAGATGTGCTTTCAGCATTGATATTCCTACTATCTATGAAATTGTAGGAGGAAACAAACTGAATCTTTCCATCGTAGGTGTGAGGGCTTACAACCAAATGAATCTATATTCAAAGAAAGTTCCTGAACTTTTCCGTTTGGCTATCGGATTCAAAAATCAAGTCTGCTGTAACATGTGCATCTTTACGGATGGTTACAAAGATGATTTGAGAGTGAGCAATACCACAGAATTATATCGTGCAGCACTGGAACTTTTCAGTAACTACAATCCAGCCAAACATCTTTATCTGATGCAGCAGTTAGGTAACACTTCCATGAGTGAACACCAGTTCTGCCAGATAATAGGCAGAATGCGACTTTATCAATGCTTACCAACAGGCTACCAGAAAGCACTACCCAAAATGTTGCTTACTGATACACAGATAAACAGTGTAGCTAAAGCATATATCAATGATGAAAACTTTGGCAGCTTCGGAAGTGGGCTTAATATGTGGAAGTTCTACAACTTATTGACTGGAGCCAACAAGTCAAGCTATATTGATTCATTCTTAGACCGTTCTCTTAATGCTACTGAAATGGCTTTGGGAATTAATTCAGCTTTACATGGTGATGAGAGATATAAATGGTTCATTGATTAAATGAGCTTTATTGATTGAGAGAGAAAAGGGCATTCTTAATGGGTGTCCTTTTCTTAAATATCAAATAATTAACCATTTATATTTGTAAGTACGCAAATAAGTACATATCTTTGCATTATAACAAAGGAGGATTTATGAGAACAGCCAATTACACAGATTTAAGAGCCAACTTGAAAAGCTACATTGATGCGGTCATTGACGATTATGATACCGTAGTTATCAATCGTGGAAATGGCAAAGGAGTAGTAATGATTTCTTTGGATGAATACAATTCTCTAAAGGAAACAGAATACCTCATGTCGTCACCTGAAACAATGGAAGCAATACATAAAGGTGAAGAGGATATTAAGAACGGTAACTCTATATCCCAAAAGGAAGGTGAAAGCATAGAGGACTTCTTAAAACGGGCAGCATGTACAGAATAACATTATCGGAACAAGCACGGAAAGATTATCTGTACTTTACCCAAAGCGGGAACAAGGCTATCTTAAACAAAATCAAAACTTTATTGGAAGATATTGCCGCACACCCATACACAGGAATAGGAAAACCAGAACCGCTTAAATATGAACTGGCAGGAAAATGGTCAAGAAGAATCAATGCAGAACATAGAATCATTTACTCCGTGCATGATGATATAATAGAGGTTTACATATTCTCTATGAGATACCATTATTCCAAGAAATAACAAATCGTCACATTATTACTTTACTAATATTGAAGAAAGGACAGCTATTAAGTTAGTTGTCCTTTTTTATTTCTACCAATACTTACAATCATGGATAAACAGATAGATAAACTTATAGACCATATCAGAGATTTAGAAAACCGTTTGGGCGAAGTGGATAACAACCTCAGATATATAAAGGTAGTACAGGCATTGAAACATTCCTTAGATAAATTGGATAATATGCTTAGAAATAACCAAGAATTGCAGCGTGAATATCAAGCAACCTATCATAGCTATTTCTATACAGGTTGCGGATTCTCCTTTTATGATAGAATCTGTAATTCTATACTGGACTACAAATATGGGAACAGACCATTCTAAGCAAGGCATATAAGAGGTGGAGAAATATTGCCACCTCTTATTAATATTCACTTTGTGGATTAGTGAATGTTTAGCTATAAATCAATTAGTTAGTAAATATAGCTCAAAATTAATATTCACTTTTATTCATTAACTTACAAAACAGAACATTATGTCACTTAAATATTCGAGTACAACGGCAGACTATCTTGTCTGGTCAGATGCAATGAACCTTACAAGAAAACTGGCTAAAGATGATAATTATAAAATCTCACTTCTTATAGCTATTGGCTGTTTTACAGGATTGAGAATTTCAGATATTCTATCTTTAAGATGGAAGCAGATATTAGATGCAAACGAATTTACTGTAATTGAGAAAAAGACTGGTAAGATAAGAACCATAAGACTGAATCCCCAGCTACAGGAACATATCAGAGAATGTTACAAGCATATAAATCCAGCTGGATGGGATTAAGACAGGAAGAAATCTTACAGACTTATGAATCTTTGAGCTTCTAAATTACAGGTAGGACAAATCAAGAACAAGGTTAGCTTTATATACCCCAATCAAAGTTTGTCCTACCTAAATTTTAAACTCCAGATATGCCTAAAGTCCGATTATTTATGTTTGACATTTCAGCCTTATAGTAACAGGTCAAATCCATAAGTTTTTAGACTTTAGAATCACCTTAACCCCTATAATCTATATTGGAAATAGCTGTTTGTAAATAGCCAAAGATATAGCCGTATAAAGAAATATATGTTCCAAATCCTTTCCAGATTGTTAAAAATCAGGGATTCATACACTTTCATTCCTTTTATGTTTATTTGACAAAGAATATATTAATATATTTGCATAAAATGTAAGCATTGATAATCAGATGGAAGTCTGATTATGAGTTCTCCAATGTTTTTTATTAATAGCTTATCAAAGGGAACAGATGAGCATAATTTACATCCTTATGAGCAAATATTTTGAACTAATATGGAGCCTTACACGATATAAGGCTTTTCCAACCAATTCCATTATTTCGTTAAACACTCCATACGTTGTAGAAATATTTTATGGTGAAGCCAATTATTACAATACAGGAAAATGCAGTCTGAAACTCTTTAAAGATGGGAAACACCAAGACCTTCAAATAAATGGATGGACTTTCTCATACATGTCTCAGGGAGAATATCATTTTAGGGGTTCCTATGACAGTGTAGATGCTGAATTAGACTGTTGTACACCTCAACAAACATATAAAAAAATAAAAATAGGAACTTGTGCAGACTGGGAAATGGAAACATTTGCAGAGCTTTATCTTAATAATATATTTCTTTTAAGTAATTGCCAAAATGAAGAGGAATATCAGGCTATTAAAAATTTAGAAAGAAAATTTGCTGTTTATGGTTTGCATGATTTATCTTGTCAAATCAAAGGACTTGCCTTTGTTAATGATTTAATAAAGAGAAGTCAAGAGAATGAAAACTATAATTCTAATTTTACTAATTATGTGCAAGCATTATTAGATAATAGACTATCGGAAATAAAACAATATATTACTAATTTAAAATTAAAATAAGATGGAAGAAATTGTAGAATCAGGAGCAAATGGATTATTAGAAGGAATTATAGTCATCATAGGTTGGATTATAGGTTTTCCCGTATTAATATATATAATAGGGAAATTAATTGGCAAAAAAGAGTAATTTATTAATGAACCATAAAGCAACCTATATATAATTGATTTGTTCTTTCTGATTCATATAAAATTCTATATATTAGTGCTGCATTAATGTTTTTATCCAAAATTATAGTAAATCTAATTCAATCTTATTTATGAATATCTATTTTTTTAGTCCACAGCATGTTAGACCTTTCGACTTTAGATTTTTAATGTCAGTTTTAAAAGTTAAAAAGATTTTCAGCTTCATCCCTCCTCAATCTTTAGATAAGGAAATAGTAACCACCTTAGATTCCTTAGAAACTAAATACTGTCCTTCTCCTTCTAAACAAGTAGATTTTTATAAATCCTGTGTATTTTCAATCTGTTCAAAGATAGAGAAAGTTAATAGAGCTAATAATTCACTCCAATATGAAGATATGAATCTTTATGAAGAAAGTGTGAATTTTTCTCCTAAAAATAACATATTAAAAACTGACGATGAAAATATTTTAATTCTTGCATTTTGTGAAACAGGTATGTCAAGCACTGGAATTATATGGACACCACAGTTTCATTTTGATTCAATACATAAAGGTTCTACCCTAAGAGACATTTCAAGAGAAATCTCAAATTTTAGTTGCAATCTTCTCAAAAAAAGACTGGGACATTCAAAATACAATAATAGAATCTGTTTCTTTAAATTAGATGAATATCTTATGAGAGGATTCTATTATAATGCAACAAATAACAAATGGATAGAATATTGGAGTTTAAACAATAAGGGCAGACGGAATCCTTTTATGAAGTTTATATCATTATTACTTTATAAGACATATCCCGAAGTATTCACAATTTCTCAAAACGCAGGGAAAACAGTTTTCGACAAGCCATATCCAACCTCTGAAGCATTAAAACTATATAAGAATTTTAAAAAGGAAGCAGAAAATAGACAAGAAGAATACGAAAAGGATGATGATAATAATGATTATCCAATAGATGGTTTTCTTGAAGCTTATGGGGATGCTCTTTCAGAAGAAGAATATGATAATTATATTCAAGAACAATGATTATAACATTATAAATGAAATTACTAAAATACTGTACAGACTGGAAAGCTATCTATATTATATGGATATTGAGTTTTATCCTTATAAGTAAACCATTACCCTACTATGATGAATATCTACTAAAGCAATATGAGATTTCATGGTGGGTTATTGGAGCATTTATAACAGGCATGGCTATATATCATATCACTCAAAAGAACTGGATGCAAAGCCTACTTTTGTTGCTACTGTTTATAGTTCCTAAACTATTGGTAATGGTTGGTAATAATGTCAGTTCATTTATTTTTCAGCTATTGGAAATATGAAATTTTTGGAAGATATAAAAATTCCTGTTTGTCTATCAATAGGCATTTGTGCGGTCAGAGCATTTATACATAGCTTGATAACAGAAGAAGAAAGATATAGTCGCTTATATAATTCCATCTTCAAGGAAAGACTGGAGTGCATTAATTCCATAGAAAACTGGCTGTTAACAGGTAGCATATTAATACTTATACCAGCCCTTGTTTACAATATAAAGAAGAAAAGAGTAAAAAATTACTGTTTGCTACTCATGCTAATAGCTTTGGTAATTCCTTGGATTTCCTCAGTTTATTGTTTTAAATAAGATAGCATTTGAGCCTAAAAAACTCTTATGCTGTTTATCACTATAATCAACTAATTATAACAAGACAATGATAAGTTCATTACAAAGCAAAGCCAAAGTAACTTTACAATATCTGTACTTGATATTATCTAAACTCTTTCGTGGAACCATAAAAGGAATCAAATTCTTTTCTATACAAATAATTATATGGATAGTAATAGAAAGATTTCTTTATTTGATAGGATATAGATATTATTATGGGAGATTTGGCATATTAGCAATATCATTGCTTTTTTGTGTTTTTATATACACTATACTATATAATTGGTTTTATTCATTCGTTACCGTCAGATTAAAAAACATATTTGTTCCATATATAATATATGCAGGATTAGTTTACTTGGGGATAGTACAAGAAAATGACTGGAATTTCAAGATAGTTACCATTGATGAATATATGCTTATGGGGTGGCTTATTCCTTTATATGGGCTTTCTATTTTTATTTTGAAAAAAATGGTAAAAAAATGGCTATGCCATTATCCTAATATTTTAAATATGAGTAGAAAGGTTTTAAATATACTCGTTTTGTTGTTTGTTATCTTTATATTAGTTCTCATTCTTATATAAAACAATTTAAAGAGGTAAAAATCCGTAAAGCATGAAGTAACCAATCAGGATATTAAGTGGTTCAATCAGTTCTTTGCGGAAGCTTTTAAAGAATTGAAATAGTCGTAATTCAGTCCATTTGTGACTTATTCACGACCATTTTACAATACTACAATAATAAATAAAAGGAGAGTTCTTTTGAATATTGATACACAAATCTGTAACACAACTATTTATAGAAGAATAGTTTAAGGTTGCAGGGATGCAGAGTCGCTGCTTCTTACGGTATGACAGATACTATGGGCCGTATGCACTCAGACGCACAGTTCGCTGGTTCTTCATCAGTTCCTGCTCACGTAGAAATGATGGGATTCCTGGGTATCGGTAACAACCCGATGGTAGGATGTACAGTAGCTTGCGCTGTAAACGTAGCTTTGGCTTTGAATAAGTAATTTATACTTGATTCAACATATAAATTCCTGTAACTCTCTGAGTTATGGGGATTTTTATTTTATCCGTGCTGCATGGAGAAATAATAAAAATTCATTAAGAAAATCACGAATGAAATCGGTTATAATAAAAATTCCTTAGATATTTTTATCTTTGCACTATAACTGCCGAGGTGACATCAAGCAGGAGCAAATTTGTATTAATCAAACTAACGTATCAACTATGTACACAGTAATTAAAAGGATGGAGATTTCAGCCTCACACTCGCTAAAACTATCTTATCAAAGCAAATGCGAAAAACTTCACGGTCACAACTGGATTATAACCGTATTTTGCCGTTCGAAAGAACTTGACGAAAACGGTATGGTGGTAGATTTTACTCATATCAAGCAAGCAGTAGAAAAGCAATTAGACCATAACAACCTGAACGATATACTGCCTTTTAATCCTACGGCAGAAAACATTGCCTGTTGGGTATGCAATCAAATTCCTCATTGTTTTAAAGTAGAAGTAAAAGAATCGGAGGGTAATACAGCTATCTATGAGAAAGATTAACGAAATATTCTATAGCCTACAAGGTGAAGGATTTCATACAGGAACTCCTGCTGTCTTTATCCGGTTCTCAGGGTGCAACCTGAAATGCAGCTTCTGCGATACACAGCATGAAGAGTTTCATACGATGACAGATGATGAAATCGTAAGAGAAGTATGTACCTATCCATGCCGAATGGTAATTCTTACAGGTGGAGAACCAGGACTATGGATTGACAGCGAACTAATCAGGGCACTACATGCTGCCGGCAAATACATTGCAATAGAAACCAATGGAACTTGTGTCTTGCCGGAAGATATCGATTGGGTGACATGCTCTCCCAAAGAAGGAACAACATTGAAAATACGTCACATAGACGAAGTAAAAGTAGTATATGTAGGTCAGGACGTATCTCCTTACCTCAAACTACCTGCCAAACATCACTTTCTACAACCCTGTTCCGGACAGAATACCGACAAGGTGATTGCTTACATCAAGGAACATCCACAGTGGCGACTAAGTCTTCAGACACACAAGCTAATTAATATTCCATAATATAGCTCGAACTTGATATAAATGAAATAGTCTTTAGAGCCCTTCGGAATAATCAGCCTACGTATTATAAAAGAAAAGAAATCCCGACTCAAGATACAATTTACATTCGAGTCGGGATTTATAGCATCAAATAATACCTTCCCCACTAAGCTTGTTCCAACTTTCCTATAACAATTATGTAAAGGAAGTTACATGCCGATTTTGCGAATGAAAACGAAATCCCCCCTTTGCTCTTTATGTCTACAGGACATACAATAACAAAGAGGGGAATAATGTTCAAAGACGAGCAAAAAATCTATTTTTCAACTGGTAAAATACAACAAACTAGAAACTAAGTTTTTACCATTACTTAAAGATTTTCTGTGCAAACTCTGTAAGGTAAACACGCCAGTTACGCCAGATATGTCCACCTTCTGTTTCCAGATACTCATACGAATAACCTTTACCATCCAGATATTTCCGATAATCAGCATTTGCCTTATACAGGAAATCAGTCTTGCCGATAGCAATCCAATACAACTTCGGATGAGCACCAAACAATGCAGCCATCTGCTTATTGAAATCAGCATCCTCATTCATTTGATCCAAAAGCGGTTGCTTTGAATTATTACCTCCCTTTACATAGATAGCAGCCGAAAACAGTCCGACATAATCGAACATATTCGGATAAAGCTTCGAAATAGCGAAAGAATGTCCGCCACCCATAGACAAACCACAGATTGCGCGATCTTTCTTATTTTTCAGTACACGATAGTTCTTTTCTACATATTTTACAACATCAGGAAAACTTTCTTCCATTGAAGCAACTGGCTTGGAGTCACGATGTCCCATAAATGAAGGCTTATACATACCTTTCGACCATTCTCCTGGAGCAGCTTCACAATTTGTATTTCCATTGGTCATTACCACAATCATCGGTTTAGCCTTACCTTCAGCAATCAGATTATCCATAATCTGAGCCGCACGCCCCAAAGTAGTCCAAGCATCTTCGTCACCACCGGCACCATGCAACAAATAAAGTACCGGATAACGTCCACCTTTTTCGTAACCAGCAGGTGTATAAACCGTCATACGACGTGTCATCTTCAGCGTGGGACTATCGTACCATACCTTAGAAACATTTCCGTGAGGTACTGCATTTACACTGTATAAGTCGCCTTTATCACCTTTTTCTTTCTCTACAATAAAAATATTGGTATAGGTAGCGATATCACGACACATATATATATTAGACGGATCGAGATAAGTCATCCCGTCGACTTTGAATGTATAGGAATACAATTCAGGTGCCAGTGAGGTCGTTGTATACGTCCATATACCATCCTTACCTTCCGTCAACGGAGCAACTCCTGGTTGATCAAACTCTCCCATAGGAGTTGAAACTTTTACAGTAGGCAAAAAATCGCCCGTCACTTCTACTTTAACTGCCTTCGGAGCATAAAGCCGAAATGTAACAGTACCATCAGCATTTACCTCAGGAGATACAATCTGGTTTCCGCCAAACAAGGCTTGCTGTGCCCATGTCGTAACGGCAAAAAACGCACAAGCCAATACACATAATAGCTTCTTCATAATTATCTCTTTATTTAATACATTAAACAATTATTTATTCACATCCAATTCTTGTATATGCTGGTCGGCTTTGGTACAAGGTTTCCATTCGGGCAAGTCTGCTCCATTCGGATTGCCGCTCTTGGCAAAGTTCGTCCAATAAGAAACCATCCGTTCACTCAATTCATAATCGGCTACTTCCATCGGACGCCAGCATTTATCCAACGTTCCAAACATATACCACAACTCACTGGAATGAAACGCACCCTTCATATCGCCAAATCCACCTTCGGGTGCAGGCATGTCCTCACCCGGTAAATCACGGCTAAAGCAATATACATAAGCCGGATAATGTCCTTGCTGCTCAAGCAGAAGACTCCAATCCACGGCAGCCTTCCGCATCTGATCTGGAGCGATATCCTCCGACGTGTAGCCTATCATGTAAGGAATATCCAGCTCCTTGTCCTGCATCGCCACATCGTATACCGAGGCATTCAGAAGCTCTCCATCCACACACGGGGAATAAGGCATACCCATAAATTTTTTCTGCTGCTTCATGTAATTCATCATCACTTCCGGAAAACGGTCAGCCGGATAAGCACGCATCTGTTCCAGCGTGGTGCAGCCCGAAGCGTCCCACATGGCTTTTCCTACAGTTTCAGCGTCTTGTAAGGATTTTGTAGAAATAATGCCTCCCAATCCGCCACCACTTTGTATGATAGCACGCTGTATATATCCTTCGGCCAAAGGTGAAGAAATCAATGCCTGCACACTGCCGGCACCAGCACTCTGCCCGAATACTGTCACATTATTCGGATCACCACCGAAAGCCTCGATGTTACGCTTTACCCATTTCAAGGCTGCCAGCTGGTCGAACAGACCATAGTTACCAGAACCCTTGCCACCGTTTTCGGCAGTCAGCAGTGGATGAGCCAAGAAACCACACATTCCCAAACGATAGTTCAGTGTTACCAGAACCACACCTTTCTTGGCGTATGCATCTCCATCGAACTCAATCTCATGTCCGAAACCATTCTGAAAGGCACCGCCATGAATCCACACCATCACAGGAAGGCGATTATCCTTTTTCCCCACTTCCGGTGTCCACACATTCAGATACAGACAGTCTTCACTCATTTCAGGATTACCATCCTGATAAAATTCCTTCCAATAAAAGGAGCCTTTCGTCTGTCCGCCTTGAAGGGAGGCCGCTCCAAACTGATTACATTTCTTCACACCCTGCCACGACTGTACAGGCTGTGGCTGTTTCCACCGCAATTCGTTTACCGGAGGAGCTGCATAAGGAATGCCTTTATAGACAACAACTCCTTCTTCGTATACCGTGCCCTCAATCTGACCTCCTTCCACAGTGATGACAAGATCTTGGGCACACAGTGTCATCGGCGCCCCCAAAAGGGAAACGCAGACAGCAATATGTAACAAACCTTTTATCATCGTTTAACCATATCAAGTTGAGTAATCTTATACGCAGGTTTCATCGCATCATGCACTTTTACCTTCTGGGCTTTAGCCACCTTTTGAGATACCGTGCAACGAACATCAGCAGAAGAAGCTGCTGCCATCCACTGATATGTACCTTTGGCTAGTTCCCAAGAACAGCTCTTTTCATTGAAGGAAGCCATATCCATCAGATTCCACGACAATGTCACTACTTCCGATTCACCCGGCTGCAAGAGTCTTGTCTTTGCAAACGCCTTTAATTCTTTAGCTGGTTTTTCCAATCCGCCTGCCGGAGCCTTGACATAAAGCTGGACAGACTCCTTGCCGGCACAGTTGCCTGTATTCTTTACCGATACTTTCATCTCACACTTGTCGCCATTAATACCTGACGATACGACATCGAAACTAAAGGTTGTATACGACAAACCGTGACCAAACGGATAAGAAACTTCCTTACCGAAAGTATCGAAATAGCGATAACCTACATAAATACCTTCTTCATAGTTCGTGTAATCCACATTGCGAACGGCCTCTTTAGGTTTTTCTTCCTTTTTCTCTTTCGACTCGAAGTTCATGCCGCTTCCCATTGCAAACGACGGCATTTTAAACTCGTAGTCATACGGGAAATTAGCGTCAGACGGTGCATCTCCATATTTTATGGCGAACGTCATCGGCAGATGTCCTGAAGGATTTACCTTACCTGTCAGTACATCGGCTACACTGTTTCCGACTTCCTGACCGGGCTGGAAAGCACAGATTACAGCATCGACTGTATTCTTCCAAGAAGCAGTTTCTACCGGACTACAAATATTCAGGATAACAATTACCTTTTTGCCAGCAGCATGATAAGCCTCAGCCACCTGCTTGATAAGGGCTGTTTCGTTGTCTTTCAAATAGAATTCTTCTACCCGTCTGTCGGAAGCCTCACCACTGGTACGTCCTAAGGTAAGAATAGCCACATCATTACTCTTGACCTGAGCAGCCAGTTCTTCAGCAGTAGGGACAAATTCTTCTGCACGCTTCAGCGGAGTAAGAGAGAAAGGAGGTCTGCCTTTCGGATAAAGACGTTTCTGCTCATCGGCCAGATGTTTCTTGTATTTCTTTATCAGGTTCGCATCAACTGTATATCCGGCATTACGCATACCTTCCACCATAGAAACGCAATAATAGCCAACACCTGTACTTCCAAATCCCATACCGGCAGGAACCATATCGTACGATGTCGTTCCATACAAAGCTACATTCTTGATATTGGCAGCCAAAGGCAAAGCGCTCTGGTTATCCAATAAGACAATACCCTCTGCACCTATGGTACGGTCTACCTGGGCATGAGCCTTCAGGTTTGTTTCGTTGGCATATTTATAATTATCAAACGTATGGCATTTCACCACCATTTCCAATATTCGTTTTACGTTACGATTCAAAACAGCCTCATCCAGCGTGCCATTCTGTACGGCTTCCAGAATAGCCTTATACTGACGATCTTGTCCGGGCTGTAGCATATCATTTCCCGCCTTCATCGAAGTCACGGCATCAGTTCCCGCATTCCAGTCAGACATAACCATACCCTTGAATCCCCATTCGTCACGGAGAATGTATTCCGTCAAGTCTATATCTTCACATGTATACTTACCATTAACTTTATTGTAAGATGTCATAATACTCCATGGTTGAGACTCTTTGACAGCCATTTCAAATCCTTTCAGGTAAAGTTCACGCAACGGACGCTGGGCAACTCTCGAGTCGTTGTTGTTACGATTGGTTTCCTGATTATTTACAGCGAAATGTTTCAGACAGGTACCTGTACCCTGGCTCTGTACCCCATTGATATATCCGGCAGCTATCTTTCCCGTCACAACAGGATCTTCAGAATAATATTCATGGTTACGACCGCACAAAACATTACGCATCAAGTTTGCACCTGGTGCCAATAACACATCCATTCCGTAATCTTTCACTTCCTCTCCCAATGCAGCTCCAACTTGAAACGCAGCATTCGGATCGAATGTAGCAGCTACGGTCGTACCCGAAGGAAATTCAGTTGCATAATAAAAATGACTATCGAAATCACGCTTTACAGCCATGGCCAAGCGATGTGGTCCGTCTGCCAGATAAACCGAAGGAATACCTAACCGAGGGATATCGTATGTACGTCCTGCTGTACCGGGAAACTTGACATCATCTCCCATCGACATACCACAACCAATTACCATGTGTACTTTTTCTTCCAAAGTCATCTGACCGATAACTTCATCAATGTTGCTGGCATTCAATTTCACCTGTCCCTGTACAGTAGAAGTCACCATACATAAAGCAGCGATTCCAACGCCTACCATTCGAATAACGTTTCTCATTTTTGTAAAAGATTTAATATTTATTTTTCATATCCGTTTCCTCCTTTTTCATTTTTCAATAAACAAAAGACTTTTTCAAGGCCCTACATTCTGGCCCTATCCTATTAAAAAAAAGGAAGAATACAGAACCTTAATTCTGATATGTAAAATTAGCTCAAACTACCGGTAAACATTATCTTATTTATTCAAAAAACTAATATCTGTGTTCAAAACAGTTGTTCTATTTGTTCAAATATTGTTCTACTTATTCAAAATAAGCCGTTATGACGGGTTTTACTACCACTTATCATAACGGCCTAAACGTTTTTATTAAAATAACTGTTGCGCTAAATTATAAAGATCATTACGCCATGTATACCATGTATGTCCACCCGGAGCTTCTGAATACTGATATATAATTCCGGCCTCATCAAATAGTTTAAGCATAGCCTTACAATTCTTATAAGCGATATCTTCGGGACCACCTTGTGTAAAGTTTAACGAACGAACTGTCTGATTAAAGTCAGCAGCAATTTTCTTCAAATAAGCTCCTTTTTCGGCATACATTTTAGTATCATCAGCAAACCATCCGGAACTTAAAACCCATAAATAGCCAAACTGTTTGTAATGGTTCAATCCCGCTTCCAGCGTTTCCATTCCTCCCATGGACAAGCCCGCCAAGGCACGATGGTCTTTATCCGTCAGTACCCGATAATTACTTTCAATAAAAGGTATAATATCATTCATCAAATCGTCGGAGAACAACGGAACCTCATCCATCAGGTTAGCTGTTGGAATAGAACCGTTGGGCATCACTACAATCATTGGCTTCATCTTTCCTTCAGCCAGCAAATTATCCAGAATATTACCCGCACATCCTACGGTTGGCCAAGAATTATCTGTATCGCCTCCCCCATGAATCAGATATAAAACAGGTAAGTTCTCCGAACCTTTTTCATAACCAGCTGGTGTCCATACATGCAGGCGACGAGTTGTTTTCAGTGATTTAGAATAATAATAACGTTCTGACATGGCTCCATGAGGAACATTCTTCATGGCATAAAACTCGTCACCTGAATTTCCAACAGTCATCAATGCTGTGGTTTCACCAGCTTCTGGAGACTTGGGATCGAACACCTTTACACCGTCTACCAGAAAATGATAGCGATAGACACCATCCTTTACTCCAGGTATGGTTACCGACCAAACGCCTTCGTCCGATTTTACCACATCCAACTTCTTTCCCCAAGGAACAACATCTCCTCCAACTTGAACATCGTGAGCTTTGGGAGCATAAATACTCAATACTACATTTCCATTATTCAATACCCGAACCGACTGAAGGGTATCGTTAGGGGTAGGATTCATTCTCCATTGTGCACTCAATGGCAAGCACAAAAAAGAACCCAACACATACAACAGGATTTTGTGATTTTTCATACGCATAGAATCATTTTACAACTAAAATAAAACTGATGCACAAATATACCTCAAAGACGATAAACTTGAATATCCGTTCTTTACATTTTTCTTTTCTTAAGCAGATACCGAAAGACAACTGAAAAAAATTCCCCTCGTCTGTTCCCTACACTGAAGGATAGACAAGGGGATAATGTTTCAATTTACAGATTATAAGTAAGTAGGAAGTCTTGCTTTCCGTATTGAAACAACATGTTATATTATATCAAAACAAACCTATTCTGTTACAATGACTACACGGCTTGCAGGCAAATCGGGAATATAAATCTTTCCTCCAGAAACCGTAATGTCAGCAGGACCCGATAATTCTTTGTCCAACGAAATATTAAGTGGCGACAAGCTACCAGTCTGTAAATCTACCCGACTCAGTCCGGCTGGAGTCCAGTTTGTAACATAAAGAGATTTTCCATCCGAAGAAAAAGCGATTCCGTCGTATTGTCCAGGAACTGTAACCACTTTCTCAGGCTGCGGATTGTCCAAGTCGTTTATACGATAAATGACATGCTTTTCTCCCGTATTCCCGTCGGCCGGATAAGAAGCAACATACATCATGCCGTCACCTATCAGCAAACCATTAGGGCCAGGTACAGTAGCCCACTCCTGAGCCTCTCCCGGATTGGCAGAATCGGTTATATCAATCTTAAAGATCTTATCTGTATTTGTTACCGAGGCATACAAGTTATTACCATCTGCCGCCAAGTCATTTACAAACAGATTACCCTCCGGCAGGTGAATCGTTTTAGGAGCTTTACCTTTCTGATTCAAATCGTAAACAACAATCTTATTGACATCACAGATGTACAAATGGTTATTACGCATAAACATTCCCTTCGGAGCATTCAGATTGCCATCGGCAGCAACCAACGTACTTACCTTACCATCTTTATAATAAAGGATATATCCCTTACCATCTGTATTAAGCGGATTCAACTGTTCTGTTCCAAAATTGGCAATCAGAATACCTCCATCATAAGGGTAAGTACTTTCGCAGAAGCGGATTCCTTCATTAACAACCTCAACGTTTTTTCCATTGTCCGCCAGACTAATTGCGGGAACGGACATCATTATTGCCATACCGACGATGGCTGTAAACTTTACTCTTCTCATACAATCTATATTTAAAAATGAATAATGACGATACAATAAGCGCGCAAAAAAGCAGAGCCAGCAAGACTTCCATCAACGAAAACCATCCACTGTTAACCAGTACGATTCCCGTCAACGATCCAATCAAACTAGAACCGGCATAATAAAACAGCCAGTAAATACTGGTAGCACTGCTTTTCAAATGCTGGGCATGCATGGAAACAATCCGACTTGCCAGTGTATGCGTACTAAAGAAAGCAAAAGTCAATATACCCAATCCAAGCACAATGGCCCAAAGCTTCATCACCAGCAAAAGCGACATGCCTACCCCCATCAGCAGTAATGCACCCTGCAAAAGTACCTCCGGCCCAAACCTATCGGATAAGACACCAGCCACAACCGATCCTATGATTCCAGCTACATACATCATGAAAATCATAGCTACCAAATGATGGGGCAAACCAAAAGCAGGAGACTCAAGCAAAAAAGAAAGATAATTATAGACACTCACAAAGATTCCCATAGAAAGAGCTGCAATGACATACATACTGATAAATGTCGTTTGCGTAAGCAGTGAACGCATTTGCCTCATTTTTTCTCCAAAGGAAACCATCGAAGCCGAAAAATTTCTTCCAGCCGGAATTTTCCAGCAAAAGATAGCGCCTAAAGCAAGACTTACTATTCCGATAACCAATGTAGCAAGTTGCCATCCCCCATATCCGGACACTAAGGTCGCAGCTACACGCCCCGACATTCCGCCTAATGTATTACCGCTCAGATAAAGACTGATTGCCAATCCAATCTTAGAGGCATCCACTTCTTCCGACAGATATGCCAACGCTACAGCCGAAACCCCTGCCAGGACAATACCTTTCAACAAATTAAAAACCAACAGAAAAGAATAGCTATCAATAAAAGCAGATGCAATAGTCAGCACAGACGACAGAATCAGCGAAGCTCCCATCAGCTTCTCACGTGATATTCCGTCAGCCTTAAATGCCAGAAAGAGCAACCCGACAGCCATTCCGACTGTTGAAGCTGATACGGCAAGACTACTTTCGGCTGGAGTTATACTAAAAGAACGGCACAAATCCGACAACATCGGCTGAAAAAGATACAGCTGCGCAAAAACAGAAAGGCCCGACAGAAACATACAGTTGCGTATCATACGAAAGCGCACTGTGACTTCATGCTCATTATTTACTTTTTTGCTCCCCATCAATCACTTTTTATTAGGTTTGTGATGCAAAAATAGGTTAGCCCAGATTATAATTTTATATTTGTAAAACTCTTTTTTTCGATAATAATCATTGATAAAACCGATTTGAAAATGGAACTTCGCCAACTAAAATATTTCGAAAAGACCTGTGAACTGCTTAACTTTACAGAAGCGGCCCATGCGTTATGTATCTCACAAAGTACCCTTTCACAACAGATAAAACAATTGGAAAACGAACTCGGTATTTTACTTTTCGACCGTATAGGAAAACGTATCATACTTACAGAAGCGGGAAGTTCATTTTTGCCTTATGCAAAAAATGCCATAAGAGAAAGTGAAAACGGGAAACAGATCATCCGTGATTTACAGAATCTGGATACTGGAAAATTATGTATAGGCGCAACATTCAGCCTGAGTTCATTGCTCACTAAAGCACTTCCATTATTTTCAGAGCAATATCCTCATATACAAATCAACATCATCTTTGCCACGTCCGAAGAACTGATGGTAAAACTGGAAAATAATGAAATGGATTTTGTGTTGTCTTTCGGTTCGGAAGAAAGTTTTATTGATTTTGAAAAAGTATTCCTATTTTCTTCCCGACTCTATCTGGTTGCAGGAAAATCTCACCCGGTAACTTCTAAAGCCATCATCAAGTTTCAAGATATCGCTTCAATTCCACTGATACTTCCAAGTAAAGGTTTCGTTACTCGTGAAATAATAGAACATGTCTGTCTGAAAGAAAAATTACACCTGACTACCGAAATTGAAATCAACGATGTTAATACGATCATAAATCTTGTCAAGAGCGGAAATCAGGCTACAATACTGACATTCGCAGCTGTACGAAACGAAGAAGAGTTAATAAAAATCCCCATTGCTTCTGGAAACGAGTTATCAACCCATGCCTATTTGTTCTGGTCCAAAGGACTTTACCGTAAAAAGGCAGCACTTCATTTTAAACAGATTCTGACCCAAATAATAAACAAAGGATAAAAATACAGAAGCAATAATCAAACCGCCGATTAAGCTTCCGTATCTGATGATTTTTCAGAGGACAACTGTTCCCTATATTGTTTAGGAGAAACTCCCAGATAACGTTTCACGTACTTACCAAAGAAAGAGAGGTTTGGAAAGTCCAGCTCCATGGCTATTTCCTTTATGCTCTTGGGCGACCATTGCAACATGTATTTCACATTCTTCAAGACATATTGATTTACCAGATCGAAAGCTGTCTGTCCGCTTACTTCTTTGCACACAGCAGACAAATATTTAGGTGAAACATGCAGCTTATCGGCATAGTAAGCCACTTTCCGACAGTTATTTCCCGGAGTATTCAGCAAGTCCAGAAAGTTGCGGAACAAGACTTCAGACGATGAAAAAGTTTTCGGATTCTCATTGTAGAAACGTTCTATCGTATCATAGAAATCATAATGAAACATTTCCAGTAAGGCATCAAACAATTCCTTTTGGTGTTTACGAGGAGCTCGGGTCATCTTTTCATACAATAAATCATAATACTGCCTGAACAGCTTTGCTTCTTCTTCATTTAAGGAAAGGACTGGATGCTTTTCTACAAACGAACGGAAACTCCAACTACTACATTCAAACAAAACCATATTCTTCATGTATTCAGGAGATAGTACCACACCACGCATTTCGAAGTCTATACTAATCATACTCCTTTCGAATACAATGTTCGGAACACAAACCAACAAGTCATTCGGATGAATCATGTAAGTATCCCCATTGATGCACAAGGAAGCTTTTCCCTTCACACAAAAGACCAAAAGTACCGCATCTACCTTCACCAAATCATTCAAGCAATTCTGACCATCCTTTAAACCTTGGATATTATCAATAATGGCTATGCGATCATCTTTATAAGCTGCATTTTTATCCAAATCGCTATTATGCCATATTCCTCTTTCAAAAACATCTTTTTCCATATCTATAGTTTCTTTTCCTGCAAAATAACGGCAATTTTCCCCAATAGCGGTAACCAAACAGACACAATAAATGGTCTATTATTCTGATTGGAAGAGGCATGAGCTTTTTAGAACACTTTTAAAGACTTTAAAAGAATCAATACGTCAGGCAAAATGTATTCTTTTGCCACCGAACAAATTAAAAGATAATTCAGAAAAGGTATGAAAAAATGTCATTACATTACAGTATCATTACTGTTATTCACATTGTTATCTTGTCAGGATAATAACAACAAACAGAACTTTTCCGCCGACCCGGTAAAAGTAAAAGTCATGCAAGTATCTGCTGGTACAACCAATGAGTCCAGACATTATTCTGGCACCGTAGAAGAATCGAATGCTACTGCGTTAAGTTTTTCCGTCATGGGCACTATCCAAAAAATATACGTCGACTTAGGTAAACCGGTGACTAAAGGTCAACTGATAGCAGAAATAGATCCGACATCCATTCAAAGCAGCTATGCAGCCGCACAATCGACGCTGAAACAGGCTGAAGATGCCTATCAACGTATGAAACAATTGCATGACAGAGGAAGCCTTGCCGATATGAAATGGATTGAAGTACAAAGCAAACTCCAGCAGGCCCGTTCCATGGAAGAAGTGGCACGCAAGAACTTATCCGACTGCAAACTATATGCTCCTTATAGTGGTGTCATTTCGTCCAAGAACATCGAAGTCGGACAGAACGTAATGCCGGGAATGCCGGTTGTTCAACTGGTTGCCGTAAAAGACTTGAATGTCAAGATTGCAGTTCCTGAAAATGAAATTGCCAACATACAGAAAAATCAGAAAGCACAAATTCAAGTTTCAGCATTAGACAATCGTTTCTTCGAAGGGAGCGTTATAGAGAAAGGAATTGTTGCCAATGCCTTATCCCGCTCTTACGAAGTTAAAATCCGGATAGACCAACCTGATAAGGAACTGATGCCGGGTATGGTCTGCGAAGTGGTCCTGAAAACAGACAAAGACAGCCCCCACTATGTATTACCTGCCAACATTATCCAGTTAGGTGAAGGAAATCAGAACTTTGTATGGGTAAACAACGAAGGAAAAGCTGAAAAGCGTATCATACAATGTGGTGACTTTACAGCCGATGGAATAATCGTACTGAAGGGAATTAAAGACGGAGACATGATTATAACGGAAGGACAGCAGAAGGTTTGTGAAAACACGCCGGTAACTATAAAATAAAACAGCAATGGAAAAGAAACGTAACATAGTAGAATGGGCAATGCACTACCGGCAGATTGTCATACTGGTAGTTTGTTGTCTGGTCGCATTCGGTATATACAGCTTGCCCAACATGCGCAAGAATGAATTCCCTGATTTTACAATCCGTCAGGGAATGGTAGTAGCCGTAGCTCCGGGTAATACGGCCGAAGAGATGATTGAACAAGTTACCAAACCGCTGGAAAATTACATCTTCTCCTATAAAGAAGTAAAGAAAGAAAAAACATTTTCTACCAGTCGCGATGGAATCGTGTATATACAAGTAGAACTAAACGACGACCTCAACAACAAAGATGAATTCTGGAGCAAATTCAAGCATGGCATCGCAACATTCAAGTCGAACCTACCCTCGAATGTGCTTGCTGTACAGGTCCTGGATGATTTCGGAGATACCTCTGCCCTACTGATAACCATGGAGAGCAAGGACAAGACTTATCGGGAATTAAAGGAATACATGGACGACTTACAGGATCGTTTGCGCCGAATCAGCAGCATCGGACGTATGACCGTAAGCGGATTACAGAATGAACAGATTGCTGTCTATCTGGATAATGAAAAACTTTCACAATACGGACTGACAGAACAGACGCTGGCTGTCAACCTTTTTTCGAAAGGGTTCGTTACTTCAGGCGGACGGGTGCAAAATCCTGCCTACATACTACCTGTACATGTAGAAAAATCCTTCAATACCGTTTACGATGTACAAGAACAAATTGTATATACCGACCCCTCCGGACATAACATTCGCCTGAAAGATGTAGCCCGTGTGGTAAAGGAATATCCGCACGCCGACAGCTATATTACCAACAACGGGAAAAAATGTCTTCTGCTTAGCGTAGAAATGAAAAAGGGGCAGAACATTGTAAAGATGGGAGAACAAATCAACCAAGCCCTCGAAGAGTTTAAGAAAGAGCTCCCGTCGGAAGTCAACATGTTCCGCATTACCGACCAGAGTGAAGTTGTAGGCGACAGCGTAAATAACTTCCTGAAAGAGTTATTGATTGCTATCGTAGCCGTAGTCATTGTAGTAATGTTGCTTCTCCCGATGCGTGTAGCACTGGTAGCAGCCTCTACTATTCCGATTACCATTTTCATATCACTCGGTCTGTTCTATGTTTTTGGTCTCGAACTGAATACTGTAACGCTGGCAGCACTTATCGTGACACTGGGAATGATTGTCGACAACTCCATCGTTATCATCGATAATTACCTAGAGAAAATAGGAGAAGGGATGTCACGCTGGCATGCTTCCATACAGAGCAGTACCCATTTCTTCCGTTCCATCTTCTCGGCAACACTTGCCATCAGTATCACGTTCTTCCCGTTCCTGTTTATCATGACAGGTATGTTCCACGATTTTCTGCTCAGTTTTCCATGGGCCATCACACTCATTTTGGGTATCTCACTGCTGGTAGCTTCATTACTTGTACCGTTCATGCAGTTCTGGTTCATACGGAAACCTCTCCAGACCGATAAAAAGGGATTCTCTTTCTTGGATATGCTCCAGAAATACTATAATAAGCTGCTGGATGTATGTTTCAAGCATCCTTATTATACAGTGACAACAGGATTGGCTTTCATTGTCGTGGGTATTATCCTGATGGGCAAATTACCCCAAAATCTGATGCCGACAGCCGACCGTAATCAGTTTGCCGTAGAGATCTATCTTCCTACAGGGACTGCCATCGAAAAGACTGCTGCTATAGCCGACACACTGGAAAACATACTCCGTACAGACAATCGTGTTGTTTCGGTAACTTCATTTACCGGATGTGCTTCGCCTCGCTTCCACACAGCATACGCACCGCAGATAGCAGGTCCAAACTATGCACAGTTTATTGTCAACACAAAAGGAAATAAAGAAACAGTAGAATTGCTGGACGAATATGCCGCAAAATATACTGATGCATTCCCCGAAGCACTGATTCGTTTCAAACAGTTAAGTTACAGTCAGTCAGTTTATCCTATCGAACTGCGATTGAGCGGCAGTAACCTCGACAGCCTGAAATGTACAGCCGACAAATACCTGAGCCTGTTGCGCAGCATGCCTGAAACCGAACTGGCACAGACCAACTTCAGTAATCCGCAAACTACGGCACGCATCGTGCTGAAAGAAGATGAAGCCGCACGGTTAGGCATTACCAATGCTACAGTAGAAGCGACATTAGCAATGAGATACGGCAGCGGAGTTCCGGTTGCCAATGTATGGGAAGGTGATTACAATATGCCTATCGTTCTGAAAAGCAATAAAGCCGATAGTGCACATTATAACGACATAGAGAATGAATTGATTCCAGTTGCCGGTGGATTATCAAGTGTTCCACTTCGTCAGATAGCCAGTATCGAGCCCTCTACCGAAGACGGACAACTTGTACGTCGGAACGGTATCTATACCATTACCGTCATGTCCGATTTGCGAAGAGGAGAAAATGCAATGGAGATAACAGCAAAAATCCAGGAAAAGATAAAGGAAATTCCCTTGCCCCAAGGTGTCACGCTGACATACGGAGGCGACTTGGAACAAAATAATGAGCAAAATCCGCTTATCATGGGAGCACTTGCCATCGCAGCCGTCATGATATTATTCATCCTGATAGCTCATTTCCACCGTCTGAGTATCGCCTTGCTCATCTTCGGTAGCATAACATTCTGTGTTTTCGGTACAGCAATAGGCGTATTGATACAGGGAGTCGACTTCAGTATGACGTGTACGTTAGGTATCATCAGTCTGATGGGTATTATTGTCCGTAACGGAATCATTATGATAGACTATGCCGAAGAACTGAGAAGCACCGAACATTTATGCGTACGCGATGCCATATATCATTCCGCACGCCGACGTATGCGACCGATTTTCCTGACTTCGGCAGCAGCTTCCATGGGAGTTATCCCAATGATTTTGGGTAAAAGCGGATTGTGGATGCCTATGGGAACAGTGATCTGTTACGGAACTCTTATCACCATGATCTTCCTGCTGACCGTTCTTCCGGTTTTGTATATGTTATTGTTCAGAGGTTCTACCCGCAAACGGGCTACCAATGCACAACTGGAACTTGAATGACATAGCAAACTCAAAGTTACAACTAATTTCAGTTACGATGATGAAAAGAAAAAATATCCTATCTTTATTCCTGCTGTCGGCTGGCTGTATGTTATCACTAAATACATTTGCCCAAAAAGCTTATTCACTGGACGAATGCATAGAAGCCGCACTCAGCAACAATGTTCGCATGAAAAATGCACAAAACAATCTCCGTATGGCAGAACATACCAAACAGGAGGCTTTCAGTAAATACTTCCCTACAGTTAGCGCCATGGGTAGCGGATTCCTTGCCGACAAAAGTCTGGTACGCATGGAACTATCCCCTGAAATGCAGATGGCCTTTATGAAAAACGGACTTGTAGGTGATGTTTCCGCAACTCTGCCGCTGTTCACCGGAGGGCAACTTGTAAACGGCAACAAACTGGCTAAGGTAAATGTAGAAGTAAACCGCCTTCAGCAACGCCAGTCACAAAACGAAGTGACGCTGACAGTCGAAAATTATTTCTGGCAGGTGGTAATGCTGAAAGAAAAATTACAGACTATCGGTACACTCGACAAACAACTAAGTCAGTTGCTTCAGGATGTGGAAACCAGTGTACAGGCAGGTATCACAACCCGCAACGACTTATTGCAAGTACAGCTCCGCCAGAACGAGATACAAAGCAAACGCATCCAGGTGGAAAACATGCTTTCATTGTCACGGAGCATGCTTGCGCAGTATATAGGACATCCGGCAGACAGCATAGAAGTAGCAGCAACGTTGAAAGATACGTTGCCGCGGGGACCGGAAGAGCTCTATACGGTTCCCGAAACAGCCCTTACACTGACCAATGAATATAACCTCCTTCAGCAAAATGTAAAGGCAAGCAACCTGCAACATAAAATGGCTATAGGTAAGAACTTGCCTACCGTAGCCATCGGAGGAGGCTATGCTTACGAGAATCTGCTGGGGAAAGATCATACATTCTGGCTGGGATTCGCTACCGTATCCGTACCTATCTCAGGCTGGTGGGGAGGCTCACACGACATTCAGCGCCAGAAACTACAACTACGCAATGCCGAAAACCAGCTCGCCGACCAAAGCCAGTTGCTGGTAATCCGCATGAAACATACATGGGACGACTTGAATGATGCCTATAAACAGGTGAAAATAGCTCTGCTTTCCATCGAACAAGCTAAGGAAAATCTGCGTCTGAATACCGATTATTATGCAGCCGGTACCTGCACCATGAGCGATCTGCTCGATGCACAGAGTCTTTATCAGCAAAGTCGCGACAAGTATGTAGAAACCTATGCTCAGTATGAAGTAAAAAAACGTGAATACCTGCAAGTGACAGGACGATAGAAATAAGGAATAAAAACAAGAGATTTTGACTATTCTTCTGACATTTATTTCTAACTTTGCGACTAAACATTAAAAAAATCAATTTATGGCAAAGTTCAAACGTATTCTATTAAAGCTCAGCGGCGAAAGCTTAATGGGAGAAAAGAAATATGGTATCGACGAAAAACGTCTGGGCGAATATGCACAGCAAATCAAGGAAATCCATGACATGGGTGTACAGATCGGCATCGTTATCGGCGGTGGAAACATCTTCCGCGGACTGACCGGAGCCGGAAAGGGATTCGACCGTGTGAAAGGTGACCAGATGGGTATGCTGGCAACGGTTATCAACAGTTTAGGACTGAGTTCTGCTTTGGTGGCTGCCGGAGTAAAGGCTCGTGTACTGACAGCTATCCGCATGGAACCTATCGGGGAGTTCTATACCAAATGGAAAGCCATCGAAGCCATGGAAAACGGTGAAGTAGTCATCATGTCTGCCGGAACCGGAAATCCATTCTTCACCACCGATACTGGTTCTTCCTTGCGTGGTATCGAAATTGAAGCTGATGTCATGCTGAAGGGTACCCGTGTAGACGGCATCTATACCGCCGATCCGGAAAAAGATCCGACAGCTACCAAGTTCGATGAAATCACTTACGATGAAGTTCTAGCACGTGGCTTGAAAGTCATGGATCTGACAGCTACTTGCATGTGTAAGGAAAACAACCTACCGATTATTGTATTCGACATGGATACGGTAGGTAACCTGAAGAAAGTGATATCAGGCGAAAATATTGGAACAATGGTTCATCCTTGATACAAGGCTATTCCATAGTTAAAATAGAAAAGAATTTACCCGCAAAGAATCTGTTATTTCCACGATTCTTTGCGGGTATTTTTTACATTCTTCTATATGCAACTCTTTCTTAAACTTATCAACCGGAGTTGAATAACGAAAGGCGCTTAACTGAATTTTTTTAGCTTTTTATATAAGCCTTGGGAGAAACTCCAGTCTTCCTTTTAAAATACTTTCCAAAGAAAGACTGGTTAGCAAAATTCAGCATGTCACACACCTGTTGTACCGTATATTTATTACTTTTCAATAATGCCTTTGCCTCCAAAATCACATAATCGGCTATCCACTCGCTGGCCAATCTTCCGGTTACATTCTTTATTACTTGAGAAAGGTATTTCGGAGAAAGGCATAATACACCAGCATAATAGGTTATACTGCGTTCATGCATATAATTTTTCTGTACCGACTGCATAAAAAGTTTGTATATTTCCTGATTCCTATTACACTCTAAAGAATTATCTGTGTTTTTCTTTCTTTGGGCAAAATAATTGTAAGCACTATACATCAAAACCTGTGCATAACCGTGCAAAATTCCTTCAAGAAAAATATTATTAGTTTCAGTCATTTTTGCCTTCATCTTTTTATATATATCCAATGCCTCATCAAGAAATTCTTTATCAAGATGAAACACAGGATTAGTATAAATATACTGCTGTATAGAAAGGGCTGTGTTTATATGTTTCACCACATCGAAAAACTCATCAGAAAAAGCGATTACCACCATACGGGTATCCGGCAACAAACTGCAAAATTCACCAATATTCCCCTTAAAAACAACGATTGCATCACCCGCACGTGCTTCAAAATCTTCCAAATTGATTTTACCCTTCATCCCTCCCGAAAGCACAATCAGACCTATTGTAAAAGATAATTTCATGGGATAATTGGCAAAAGACAAACCGTTGGCATTTTCTCCATCTGCTACATCATCAAGGTTGTCAATGAGTATGATCTTATTATCAATATGAAGCGCACCAGGCTGTGCCGACAAATCGCTTAAATCCAGATTCAAAAAAACATTTTCTTTTTTCATGGAATGTCTAATTATACCTTTCGAGGAACAAATATATAAGAAACGACTAATTATTCATAGATTTTCAATCCTTTAGACCAATTTACCATCCATTTTGGTGATAGTATAATATAAACAAATACACAATTTTGTATCAGAAGAAAAAATAAAAAAGAAAGTATATTATCACCCAAAACCCATTGAGCATGAAAATAAAGAATTTACTCTATCTGCCAACATTACTGCTATTTATACTAAGTGCATGCAGTCAGCCTAACAAATCTTCTTTACCTATTCATAGTGTACAAGTCATAAATCCACTACCCTCATGTAAAACCACAACCAAAAGGTATTCAGGAATAATCCGCGAAGCACACGAGGTCAGTCTTGGATTCAAAACTGCCGGACAGATAAAAAACATTTACGTAAAAGAAGGTGACCAGGTAAAAAAAGGCGAACTACTTGCCGAACTCGATAACGCAGATTATCTGCTTGGAGTAGAAGCCTTGCAGATACAATACGACCAACTGAAGAGTGAAGTGGCAAGGACAAGAAAGCTGTTTAATCAGAAAAGTGTCTCTGCCAATGATTATGAGAAAGCTTCTGCCGGACTGAAGCAGCTTGGGGTTCAGCTGCAAGTAAACAAAAACAAGCTGAAATACACCAAACTGTATTCACCGACAGATGGATATATTCAGTCGGTCAATTTCTCTCCAGCAGAAATGGTTGATGCGGGTACTGCAATATTCACGCTTTTGGATGTTTCGCATCTGGAAGTGAAAACAGATTTACCGTCCAAAACATTCAAGGTCATTAATAATGCTGTAAGATACGACTGTATGATTCCATCGGAAAAAGAATCACAAGTATATCCTATGGATTTCGTAAGTCTATCGCCGAAAGCCGACGGAAACCAGTTATATCAACTCTGTCTGAGATTCAGAGAAAAACCTGAAAAAGGAATTACTCCAGGGATGAACGTTGAAGTATGTCTGACTATCAATGAAGAGACAGACAGTATCGGTAGATTCGAAATACCTGCATGCGCAATCTTTAAGAGTGGGGACAACTCGTGTGTCTGGGTGCTGAAAGAAGATTCTACCATCGAAAAAAGGATTATAACCATGGATAATCATTTTTCTGGAGAAAAAGTAAGAGCAATAAAAGGTTTGAACGGCACAGAAAAGATAGTACGTGCAGGAGTAAACTCACTGCAAGAGGGTGAAAAAGTAATAGTCATCAAACAACCGGAAAAAACGAATGTCGGAGGACTGATATGATAAGAATTACAAAATACTTCATGAAACGACCCATACAATTCTGGTCGTTTGTAACAGCTATCATAATAGCTGGAATACTTTCTTTCATCCAGATGCCCAAGCTTGAGGATCCGGCAGTTTCCGCCAAGCAAGCCATGGTGATAGTGCCCTATCCGGGAGCAAGTGCACATGAAACAGAGCTTAAAGTAGCGCTTATGATGGAGGAAGAATTACGTGCACTACCCGACGTAAACAAGATAAAGACTGAATGCAGAAACGGAATGGCTATGTTTACAGTGGAGTTCCAGATGACGGTTCTTACAAAAGATCTGGAACAACATTTCGATTTGCTGCGCCGTAAGGTAAACGATGCATCGTCCAGACTGCCGCAAGGATGTTACGACCCTATAGTCATAGATGACATGATGGACGTTTACGGCATCTTTTATGCATTTACTGCCGACGGATATGATTATCCGGAAATGTATCGATATGCCCGACTGATAAAGCGTGAACTTTCCAGTGTAAAAGGGGTCAAACGAGTAAACATTGCCGGAAACCGCGACGAAGTGATAAACATCACTCTGTCTAAAGAACAGATTTCCAGAAATGACATAATACCGACACAAATTATGTCCACACTGCAAGGTGCTTGCAAAACTGTCAATGCAGGGAAGTATCAGAGCGGCAATGAACTCATTCCTATTTATGTAGACTCTGAGAGCAAGGATGAAAATGATATAAAAAGCCTTCTGATACAGACCGTCGACGGCAAGACTCTAAGACTGGGAGATATAGCCAAAATAGAAAAGACATACTCCCAACCTCAAAAAAACGGCTTTTTCGTCAACGGCAAGCCCGCACTTGCCATCTGCATAGCCATGGAGTCGTCAGCAATAGTCCCCGATGTGGGAAAAGCAGTAGACAAACGTCTTGAGGAAATCATGCAAAGCATTCCTGCCGGAATGAGTACCGAAAAGATATTTTTCCAGCCAGACAAGGTTGAGGATGCAATCTATTCATTCATGTGGAATCTGATTGAGTCCGTATTGATAGTAATACTCGTACTGATATTCACTATGGGGTTCCGAAGTGGTCTGATCATCGGCTTCGGTCTGATTCTTACGGTAGCTGTCTCATTCCCGATTCTGTTAGTGTGCGGCACAACCTTACAACGTATTTCGCTCGGGGCATTCATCGTGGCAATGGGCATGCTCGTAGACAATGCCGTGGTGATAATGGATGGTATTCTTATTGACAAGAAACGTGGGCTTCCCCCCAAAAAATACCTTTATAGAATAGGTCAGAACACAGCCATGCCTTTACTTGGTGCCACAATAATTGCAGCCTCTACATTCTTGTGTGTTTACCTTTCACCAGACTCGGCTGGTGAATATGCCGGCGATCTGTTTCTCGTCCTTTGTGTCAGTCTACTGGCAAGCTGGGTACTGGCCCTCGTTCAGGTACCGGTATGTGCCAGAACATGGTTACCCATCAGAGAACGTACCGCTGGCAATGACCAGGGAGCAGTCATGAATTCACCGATACACAAATTTATACGCAATACCATATCGAAACTGATAGGATATAAGAAAATAACCATCGGCATTGCATTCGCAATCCTTATTCTGTGTATTGCCGGAATGGGAAAGGTAAAAAACCTGTTCTTCCCGGATTTCGACTATAAGCAATATGTGATAGAATGTTTTTCCCCTTCTGCCACCAGTCCCGATGTAGTGCGCGACAACTTGCTCGACATGAGTAATCTGTTATCCCAACGTAAAGATATAGAAAGAATAGCCGTCAGTCAAGGAAGTGCCCCTGCACATTACTGTCTTGTCAGACCTATGACATCGGGAGGTGACTGTTACGGCGAATTGATTATTGACTGTAAGGACTACAAAACAGTAGTGAAACAGATACCCGAAGTAAGACGTATGCTAAGAGAGAAATATCCTGACGCATACATTCGTTGCAGAAAATACAATTTTTCCATTTCCACATCGCATACGGTAGAAGTGGAATTTGCAGGTCCGGATCCGGCTGTATTAAAAGAATTGAGCAACAAAGCTGAGGACATAATGAGAAGATGCAAATATGTCGATCCATATTCTGTACAGAACAACTGGAAGCCATACTCAAAATCGTATGTAGTAAAATATTTACAACAAGATGCACTGCGTTCGGGAATAGGCAGAAGTGACATAGGCAATGCGCTGATGGCTGCAACCGACGGTATGCCGGTAGGAATGATCACCAACCAGGATAAGACTATCGTAGTGAATATGCTCGTGCGAAACGAAGACGGAAGTCGCATAAGCGATTTGAACGACATACCCGTATGGAGCATGATGAACCTGCATCTTTCGAACGATGAACTTAACTCTGCTATCTCAGGTGGAAAAGGCATGAGCGAACTTCAGGACAAGATCTTCCGCTCCACACCACTCAGCCGAGTAGCAAAAGGAATCACTATGGAATGGGATGAAGATGTTGTCATGCGCCTGAACGGACAAAGGGTGATTGAAGCTGAATGCGATCCTAACTCAGAAATAGACGAAGCAACTCCGGCAAAAGTAGTGGAATCGATAAAGAAAGATGTTGAAGCCATTGAACTGCCGGCAGGATATAGCATGAGATGGGTGGGCGAAGGAGAGTTACAAAAAGATGCCATTGCTAACCTTATGAAATATGTACCGCTGACGATCTTCATAATCCTTGCCATCCTTCTGCTATTGTTCAACAGCTGGAAGAAGGTTTTCCTTATTCTGATATGTTTCCCGTTTGTATTCTGCGGAATCGTTCCGTCATTATTGATCACAAACCAGCCAATGACATTCATGGCTATAATCGGTATGATGGGACTGATAGGCATGATGGTGAAAAATGCAATTGTACTGGTGGACGAAATAAACAGGTTACAAACGGAAGAAAAGAAATCTCCGTACACCGCCGTAGTGGAAGCCACCGTGTCAAGGGTAAGACCTGTACTGATGGCATCTCTCACGACGATAGTAGGCATGCTGCCGCTCGTTACAGACCCGATGTACAATTCCATGGCGATTACCATCATGGGAGGACTGGCAGTAGGAACCCTCATAACACTGATATTACTGCCTATTTTCTATACGGTACTTTTCAATATCAAAAAAATATAGATAATGTAGTGCTCACCTTCTAATAATAAATAAAAAGATATGAGAGATAAATTTTTTCAACTATTATTGACAGCAGCTATAATATTTACGCAACAGGGTAATCTCAAAGCCCAGGAAGCGCTCAAACTAAGTCTGACTTCATGCCGGGAAATGGCTTTATCACAAAGTGAATCTCTGCAGCAGGCCGAATACAAATATCAGCAGTCGCGTCTTGATAAACAAATAGCAAGTAGTGCATTCCTTCCCAAATTCGAGGCCTCGGCTACCGGAACATACGTTTTTCCAGATATAGACATGATGGGTATGGAATTGAGAATGCATGGTACATATATGGCAGGAATAACGCTTACGCAACCACTATACACAGGAGGGAAGATCATGACAGGAAAGAAACTGTCTAAGCTGGGAGAATCTATAGCTGCCGAACAGAAAAGGATGACAATGATGGATGTCTTGGTAGAAACCGACAATGCATACTGGACATTAATAGCTGTCAGACAAAAAGTCGCCATGCTGGAAAGCTACAAAGAACAGATGGACTCACTGTTTGCTCAAGTGAAAACTGCCGTCGAAGCCGGACTAGGCACAGAGAATGAACTGCTGCGGGTTGAGGCAAGCAGAAGTGACATCTTATACCAGATGCAAAAAGCAAAAAACGGAGAGGACCTATGTCGCATGTCACTATGCAGAATTACCGGGCTCGATTCAAGTACAAAACTTGAACTAACAGACACAACGATATACGTAAAGGAACCTGGACTACTGACAGCCGACATTAACGACCGTCCGGAATTTAACCTGTTAAAACATCAAGTAAACGTCACCCAACAACAAATACAGATGTCACGGGCAGACATGTTGCCAACGATAGGACTCGTAGCAGGGTATACTTATTACGGCAATATCAAACTGAACAGCCTGGTCGATGCAGGAAACGGAACGATGATGCCGTATTCACAGGAATTTCGAGATGGATTAGGAGCTGTAATGCTGTCTGTAAAAATTCCCATATTCGAATGGGGAGCCAATCTGAAGAAAGTAAAAAAAGCAAAACTTGATTTCAAGAATGCAGAATTGGAATTAAGCAGGAATTCACGGCTGATGAATCTAGAAGCACAAAGTGCTTTAAAGAATATTTACGATGGCTACCAACTAATCCAGACTGCCGAGATCGGACTGAAACAGGCGGAAGAAAATTTGAGAGTTACCAATAACAAATACAATGTTTCGATGGCACTGCTTACCGACCTGCTCGATGCACAATCACAATGGAAACAAGCCAAAAGCAATCTTATCGAAGCACAAACGCAGTATAAAATTTATGAAACGAACTATTTGAGGGCTATCGGGAAACTCGATCCGACATCTTCTCCCAATGCCCTACAATAAATAGAACAATAATTTATTTTTGACGGAATAATATATGGTATTACGAAATCTTTTGTTAGAGTAACTCTCCTTTTCAGATTCTTTTCTTTGAAAGCGTTACGTCCCTGCCCTTTCCGGTTTACTTTATTCCATCGTCAGACGGACTACCTCACAATTATTCATGTGCGGTACAGTAGTTAGCAGGTCGACAGGTATGCCTGCCAGCCGGGCCCGCAACGAACGGTTTATCAGGCCATGTGCTACCACCAAGATGCATTTTCCTTCGTAGTGCTGCCGGATATATTCCAGACACTTGCCTGCACGTTCGTAAAGCATCTCACGTGTTTCGGCATCGGCAGGTAAATGTGTCCGGTCTACCGAATCCAGCGGAAGTCCGGTCCAGCTTCCCCAGTCAATTTCACGCAACAAAGGCGTTGTCTGCCACGGCAGATTTCTGTCGCCTACAGCCAGACGAACCGTATCGACCACCCGCTGCAAATCGCTGCTGAGGACAGCATCCAGTGGAATATCCCGCAGCCGATTACCCAATTCTACCGCCTGCTGCTTTCCCTCTTCCGTCAGATGTCCCGGCAGGTGTCCCTGAAAAATACGACTGATATTTTCTTCCGTCTGCCCGTGGCGGGCTAAGTATATCGTAATCATAAAAGCACAGTATTAAAATCACCTAAAACTACACGGAGTTGACGCTCGATGCAGTCTGCCTGCATGCCAGCGCCAACTCCGTATCACATTTATCATCGTTCCGATTAATCTTCCATCAGCTTGCGGTAACGGACGCGCTTCGGTTCTGCGTTACCCATACGCTTCATCTTGTTTTCCTCATATTCTGTATACGAACCTTCGAAGAAGAACACTTCGCTGTTGCCTTCGAATGCAAGGATGTGTGTACAGATACGGTCGAGGAACCAACGGTCGTGACTGATGACTACCGCACATCCGGCAAAGTCTTCCAGACCTTCTTCGAGCGCACGCAGCGTATTCACGTCGATATCGTTGGTCGGCTCGTCCAGCAACAATACGTTACCTTCTTCCTTCAGCGCCATGGCAAGATGCAAGCGGTTGCGTTCACCACCCGAAAGCATGCCGCACAACTTTTCCTGATCGGAACCCGAGAAGTTGAAACGGCTCAGATAAGCACGGGCATTCACGTCGCGGTTTCCCATACGCAATAAATCATTTCCGCCGCTGATGACCTGATATACCGTTTTGTTCGGGTCGATATCCTTGTGCTGCTGGTCTACGTAAGCCACCTTCACTGTTTCTCCAACTTCAAACTCTCCTCTGTCCGGTTTTTCCAGTCCCATAATCAGGCGGAACAAAGTAGTCTTACCGGCACCGTTCGGACCAATCACGCCTACGATACCGTTAGGCGGCAGCATAAAGTTCAAGTCGTCGAACAGCAGCTTGTCGCCATACGCCTTTGCCACATGCTTTGCTTCGATAACCTTGTTTCCCAGACGCGGACCGTTCGGAATGAAGATTTCCAGTTTCTCTTCCTTTTCCTTCACATCCTCGTTCAGCAACTTATCGTAAGAGTTCAGACGAGCCTTACCCTTTGCCTGACGTGCCTTCGGTGCCATACGTACCCATTCCAACTCACGCTCCAGGGTTTTACGACGCTTGCTGGCAGTCTTTTCTTCCATTTCCATACGCTTGGTCTTCTGCTCCAGCCAGCTCGAGTAATTTCCCTTCCATGGAATACCCTCGCCACGATCCAGTTCCAAAATCCATCCGGCCACATGATCGAGGAAGTAACGGTCGTGTGTTACAGCGATAACCGTACCCTCGTACTGCTGCAAGTGCTGTTCCAGCCAGTCGATGCTCTCTGCATCCAGGTGGTTAGTCGGCTCATCCAGCAACAAGATGTCCGGTTTCTGCAACAACAGACGGCAGAGAGCCACACGACGACGCTCACCTCCCGACAGATTCTTTACCGGCTGGTCTTCGGGCGGACAGCGCAACGCATCCATCGCACGCTCCAGCTTACTGTCAAGGTTCCACGCATCGGTTGCATCAATGATATCCTGCAATTCTGCCTGACGGGCAAACAAGGCATCCATTTTTTCCGGATCCTCGTAATATTCCGGCAAGCCGAACTTATTGTTTATTTCTTCGTATTCGGCAAGCGTATCGACTACACTCTGTACGCCTTCCATCACTACTTCCTTTACGGTTTTGGTATCGTCAAGATGAGGTTCCTGAGCCAGATAACCGACGGAATATCCCGGAGAGAATACCACCTCTCCCTGATAATTTTTATCCAGACCGGCTATAATCTTCATCAGGGTAGACTTACCCGACCCGTTCAAACCGATAATACCGATCTTCGCTCCGTAGAAAAAAGATAGGTAGATGTCTTTCAAGACTTGCTTATTGTTCTGGAATGATTTGCTCACTCCGACCATGGAAAAGATAATCTTTTTATCGTCTGCCATACTCTTTTATTATTAATTTGTTTGATAATGTTTTATAAAATAGCGATGGATATATACCTGATAAAACAGGAATCCGGCTATACAAACGCCTAAGGCTATCCGATACGGACTCACGCCTTCTATCTCACAGGCGTACTGCGAGATCCATATACCGAGCATGATACCTGCTTCCCACAGCAACTGGTATGTATGATAACCGGTACCGCGTTCGCAATGCAAGGGCAACAAGATCATCATCCGCAGGAACTGTCCGATAGAGAATCCCAGTCCCATACCTAACAGTACACCGGCACCGTAAAAATACTCTCCCGTATCCGCTCCGCAAAGCATCGCCAGTCCCACAGCTGTAAGCAACTGACCGATGAAGATCTGGATCCGCCCGTTCATGGGATTGGTAAAGACTTGCCTGATAAGTAAATAAATCAGAAATCCGCCACCTATGCAAAGATAGAAAAAAGCATCGGAAATCATAATGAAAAGTATACCCAAAACAACGGGAACAGTCATCATATTTATTCCCGGAAGCAACGTCCGGAAAAGAATGAACCGGTCGAACGAACACAACGGCAGGTCGAGCGGCGCACGGAAACAAACGGTTACCATCGAAACCAGCACGATGGAAACCGCACACAGAAAAGCCGAAACATACAGCAAAGAGGTAAAGCTCAGATAACCATCTCCCTCTATTCCAACAATCATTCCCACCAGCAAACCGATGATGGACGACCAAGTAAATACCCGATTGGCCTCATTACGTTTGTTGCTGGGTGTCACATCAATGGCGAGCGTACTGCCCGTAGCCATCAGGACAATGCCAAACAACGCTCCCTGCAAGATACGCAGTGCCACTACCATCCCTACCGAAGTAACGTAAGGATACAGCAGTCCTACCAATGCCAGCAACGCCATACTCCGGGTGCACACATTCTTCCGGCTAAACGTATCGACCAAGTAATTATTGAAAGCCCCGGGAAGGAACAGAGCAATTCCGAATATAGCCGTTACTCCCGTAGCCTGTAGCCCTGTACAGCCCCAGGCTTGAATCATCCACTGATGAATCAGAGGGAATAACATGTAAACCGCTATATAGAGTAATATGTTTGCTGCAATCAATAAAGAAAAATTTCTATTCCACAGCATATTGATGTAATAACGGTAAAAATAACAATCAATATTGTTCGGCTTCGTTCGGGAAATCACACGATTTCACGTCAGCCACATAGCGACCGATAGCATCGGTCATCACCGTATGCAAGTCGGCATAACGGCGCAAGAAACGCGGACTGAAGCCTTTGGTCATACCCAGCATGTCGGCAACGACCAGTACTTGTCCGTCTACTGCTCCACCGGCACCGATACCAATCACCGGAATGGTCAGTTCGGAAGCCACACGTGCTGCCAGATCAGCAGGAATTTTTTCCAGAACCAGTCCGAAACAGCCAGCTTCTTCCAGCAAATGAGCGTCACGAACGAGTTTTTCGGCCTCTGCATCTCCTTTGGCACGTACGCCATAAGTACCATATTTATTGATAGACTGAGGCATCAGTCCCAGATGTCCCATCACCGGCATGCCTGCACCGATAATTTTACGGATGGTATCGATAACCTCTTCTCCGCCTTCCAGCTTCAGCGCATCCGCTCCCGTTTCCTTCATGATGCGGATAGCATTACGCACTCCGTCGAAAGGATCGGCCTGATACGATCCGAAAGGCATGTCCACTACAACAAGCGCACGTTTCACACCACGCATAACCGACTTGCCGTGATATATCATCTGGTCTATTGTTATAGGCAATGTAGTTACATTACCCGCCATCACATTCGAAGCAGAATCACCTACCAAAATCACATCCACTCCTGCCCCGTCTACAATCTGGGCAATCGTATAATCATAAGAGGTCAACATGGAAATCTTTTCACCTCTTTCTTTCATCTCAATCAAACGGTGAGTTGTCACTTTACGTGTATCACCTGAAAGATATCCAGCCATAAAATTTCTCCTAATTTAATAAAATCGCGGCAAATGTAGCTCTTTCTGACGAGTTAAGCAAGCAGGGCTTTCATCTTTTCGAAAGAGAAGGCTGTAAAATCGGGCATCACCAGTTTGCATTTATCGGCTATTGCTTCCTTCGGATTAGTGGTACACAAGCCCACTACAGCCATACCTGCCGCATTGCCTGCTTCCAGTCCGTGAAACGAATCCTCGAATACCACACAGTTCTGTGGAACGGTACCAAACACTTCGGCACCCAGCAGGAAACAGTCGGGAGCCGGTTTCGAACGGGTAAACATTTCGGCAGTCAGAATCCGGTCGACCAGTTCCTTCAGTTCGGGATGTGCCTTATACACATTGGCCATCTTCAGGTCGTTCGAACTGGTGACAATAGCCATTTTCACTCCGTGTGCGCGCAAGTCTTTCATGAAATCTACTACCCCGGGAATGTATTCATACGCCATATCTTTCTCAAACTGGTTCAGACGTGCTGTAATATCCTGCTGTTCTTTCTCCATACCCGCAAAATACTTCGCATAAATATTAACAAGTGTCTGTCCCTTAATGATACGTCCGAACTCTTCTATCTGTGGAAAATACTGTTTCCCTATCTTATTCCAGAACAAGCTGTATTGTGTTTCCGTATCCATTACCACTCCGTCGAAGTCGAACAGAGCTGCTATACATTTCGTATTATCCATTCTTTTTACCATTTAGTTGATTTAACGGTGCAAAGTTCTGAAATATCGCGTCATATTCCTAACTTTGAACGGATAATTTTAACCAAAGCACAAAATGGACAGAAACAACCCCCATGTTTTAGGAAGTGCGCCTATAGGCAAACTGCTTTTACAGTACTCCATTCCTGCCATTATCGGCATGACGCTGACTTCTCTATACAACATCATCGACAGTATCTTCATCGGACACGGCGTAGGGGCGCTGGCCATCTCCGGTCTTGCCATTACCTTCCCGCTGATGAACCTGCTGGTGGCATTCTGTACGCTGGTGGGCGTGGGCGGTGCCACCATTTCATCCATCCGTCTGGGACAAAAGGATATGAGAGGCGCCGAGAACATTTTGGGAAATGTCACGATTCTCTGTATCATCAATGCCGTATTTTACGGGGGTATCACGCTGATTTTTCTGGACGAGATACTATATTTCTTCGGAGCCAGCGAAAGTACCTTGCCCTATGCACGCGATTTCATGCAGGTCATTTTGTTAGGAAGCCCCATATCGTACGTCATGATCGGGCTGAACAACATCATGCGTGCCACGGGATATCCCAAAAAGGCGATGCTTTCGTCGATGCTGACGGTAGGCTGCAACGTGATTCTGGCACCTATCTGTATCTTCGTGCTGGAATGGGGCATCAGGGGAGCTGCCCTTTCCACCGTATTGTCGCAGTTTGTGGGCATGATTTGGGTATTATATCATTTCTACAACAAGAAAAGTTACATACGCTTCAAGCGTCCCAGTTTTAAACTCCGGAAAAAGATCATTCTGAATATCTTTGGCGTAGGCATGTCGCCCTTCGTAATGAACGTATGTGCCTGCTGCATCGTGATTTTCATCAATAACCGACTGCTGACCTACGGGGGCGACTTGTCTATTGGGGCATTTGGCATTCTCAACCGAATCCAGATGTTGTTTGTGATGATTGTAATGGGAATTACCATGGGCATGCAGCCGATTTCCGGCTACAACTACGGAGCTCAGCATTACGACCGTGTCAAACGGACACTCCGGCTGGGCATTATCGCAGGATGCAGTGTCACGACCGTCGGATTTCTGGTCAGCGAACTATTCCCGAGTGTCTTTGTGGGTATGTTCACCACCAACCATGAGCTGACCGAACAGGCTACACTGGCTCTACGTATCGGTGTTCTGGCATTTCCTGTTATCGGGGCACAAATCATCATTACCCAGTTTTTCCAGTCCATCGGTAAAGTCCGCATCTCCATCCTGCTCTCCCTTTCCCGGCAACTGGTCTTTCTGCTACCCGGACTGGCTTTACTTCCACCGCATTTCGGCGTGGAAGGAGTCTGGTTCAGCATGCCGCTCTCGGATACGCTGGCTTTCATCATGGCTGTCGTCATGTTGATTTATCATTTCCGCAAGCTGAAACCCGTCCAGCCGGCACAAGCCTCATATTAATAATTACAACATAAAAAAATCTCCTGCTTCAGCCTTCGTCTATAGATACGGCTAAAAGCAGGAGATTTTTTACTTCAGCAGTTTCTTATCCTGAACCTCTCTTGTTTTATAAAAGTTACTGGAAAAGTTCTTTCAATTTCGTAGCCAAGGCCTCACCACGCAGGTTCTCGCCCACCATGACTCCATCTGCCGTTATCAGATACATGGTCGGTACGAACTTCACCTTGTAGAGTGCAGCCACTCCCGTTTCATCCAGGAAGTTCGGCCAAGTTAATCCTTCTTCCTTCAAGGCTTTCTCCCAGTCGGCTTTCTTCTGATCGATGGAAATGCTCACAATCTCAAAACCTTTGTCATTATACTGCGCATATAATTTCTTCAGGTTCGGAATTTCTTTCCGGCACGGGTTACACCAGGAAGCCCAAAAGTCAATCAACACATATTTTTTCCCCTGACGCAACTCAGAAAGAGATACTTCCTTTCCCGTCTTATCCTTTACCTTGAAATCAGGTACCACCGTACCTTCTTTTCCTGCCGGATAAAGTTCTTCTTTCACCTTTTGTCCGTAATAAGATTGCTGGGCTGCGGGAGAGAATGCTTCATACCAAGGTTTCATGTCTTCGCTCAGATAAGTGGTAAACGAAATCATCATCAGCGGTCCCCAGAAAGAATCTTTATTTGTCATGACCACCTGACGATACAGAGAATCAACGGTACTAAAAAAAGCCTTATCAGCTGCGGCTTTGGCTTTTCCGCCCTCACTTTGCCGTAACGCCTGAATCTTCGCCTGGTCTTTTACCTGATAAGCAGCCAGCATAAGACTGTCAAAAGCGGCAAACTTACGGGCATTGAGCGCATACAGCGAATCCAGATACGTCCGTGCCGACAGTAACGAATCATAACGGGCACTCAGTGGAGAACCCTTTACCGACAAAGAGGACAGATTATAGGATACCCCTCCATCGGCTTCCTTCTTAGCCACTAGTTTTCCCGTAACTTCCATCTGCGTATTTTCCAGCATAAGATTACGCGAGCCATACGCATCTTTCACCAACAGATGGAAAGCCCTCGGTTCTTCCATTTTCCCCGTAAACACAAACTGTCCGTTGACCACCGTCGTATCGGCAAAAGGCAGTTCACTATCGTGACTTACCGGCACCAGCTGGACATGTGTGCCGTCGGGCAAGCCTTCAATATGACCTTTCAACACATAGCCATCTACTACAGGCTGACTGGTACACGCCATCGCCATCAACCCCATAATGGCCATACAAGAGAAATTCTTCATTTTCATAATTCGATTTTATTTAGTTACATTTTGTTCGATTGTTCCGTTTCCGGGATTATTGAGTGCCCCAGCCGGGAAAGGCATGGTCCACAAATGAGATGTCGGAGCCAACGTATACTCCTTTCCGTCGTAAGTCTTGGTCAGCGTACGGGCATACGTACCTTCCAGATTATAACGCCGGGCATCCGCAAATGGCACGATAGAGAAAATCAGTTCATTATCCTTGGTACGGCGAATCTGCGACAGTGCCTCTTCCAGTGTGGACGCTACTGCCGGACGATAAACCTCGGGACGGATACGGGTAACCCGCACGGCATTCAGCGTATTCATCGCTTCGGAATAATCGTTGTTCTGTGCCAGTCGAGCCTGACACTCTGCCTTGATGAGATACGCCTCACAAGTAGTCAGTCCCCCGTGATTGAAGTACCCCGACTCCAAAGCCTTGTAATAGGTGTCATTATTGTCTACTTTCAATTTCCAGCGTGAAAGGAAACGGGCATCCCCTTCCTCGAAACGTGCGGCTCTTTCCACCGGAATGTTTTTTTCGTAACTGTCGTAAACCGATTGCTCTCCAAAACGCAGATAATAATTTTCTACATAATCATATTGCATAGGAGTGGCAATCTTATCATAGTTGTCCGGATCATCGATGGCGGCCTTATGTTCTTCATAGAATGCATTCCAGTCATAAAGCTGGTCATTCTGTTTCAAAGCCAGGTCAGCATAACTCAAAGCTTCACTGTAGTTCTGCATCTGCAAGTACACACGGGCCAGCAAGGCATAGGCAGCTCCCAGGTTCGGATGAATGGCTGTCATAGATTGTGCAGGCAACCCCATCTCAATGGCTTCCTTTACATCCTGAATGATAAAATCATACATATCCTGAATGGAAACCTGCGTGTAAGGAGCATCAATCTCCGCACTCGTAATGAGGGGTACACTACGTTTTTGGGCAGCCGTTGCCGCATCATACGTATCGGCGTAATAATTGACCAGCACATCGTAGCAAAGCGCACGTATCACCTTGGCATACGCTATCACTTCGTTTCGTTCGGCATCTGTCGCCTCCGTCGCCGTAGGCACATTCTCAACAATCAAATTACAGCTGGAAATGGCTCCATAAAGCACGTAGTAAGTTCCTTCGTCGGAATTATTCAGCACAATACGGTCGGCCGATTCGTCCCACATGTAGTTGGCACGGCTCAAGCTCGGCGTGTTCACCTGCGAATTGGTCAGATATACATCATTCAACAGATACAAGGCATTGGTCACAGGAGTTCGGCCGATGGTATACTCATCGCGCAGCAGGGCCTCAAAATCGGCCAGCGTGGTAGGAATCTTGTTCCCCTTCGGCGCTATATTCAAATAATCATTGCATGAGCTGAGCAAAAAGCAAACCAGCGCAGCCCCAAAATATAATATCTTATTCATACGTTTCATACTATAAAAATCGAGGTTAGAAATTCAGGTAAACACCACACAAGTAGTTAGGTTTGGCATAGCCACCCAGCAAATATTTTGCATTGCTGCTCTTGGCCACCATAAACACGTTTTCCATACCCAGCATAATACGCGCGTTCTTCACATACAGTTTGTGGCATACGCTGGCTGGGATACGATATGTCAGCGACAAGTTTCTCAGTCTCCAGTTGGTAGCATCCAGCACATTGATGGACGAATAGGCATACATGCTCTCGTAGTTATAGTTATACAGTTCACTCTCCGTCGAAATGTAACGCGGCACATCCGTATAAGCTTCATCTCCCGGTTCCTTCCAGCGATTTTCAATGTCCTTACTTACAGGACTCATACCAGAACCGATGAACGCCACATTGGTATTCCGCATCTTGTGTCCGCCTTCAAACAAGAACTGAGCAGCCAGTTCCCAGTTCTTCCAGCGTAAGTTCGTATTAATAGAACCGTTGTAAACCGGCACGGTAGTTCCCAGATACACCAGATCTTCTATTTCGGGAGGAGTCATATCGGTGTACAGATTTCCCTTTGCATCGTACACCTGCGGAGTACCCGTCGCGCTCAGTCCGGCCCATTGATATCCGTAAATAGCGTTATAAGGATTTCCTACACGGGGATAAGCTGTCGGATAATCAATTACCAGATAAGAAACCGGAGCCTCAACGTTGATATAAGTCACCTTATTTTTGTTGTATCCCAACACTCCACCGACGTTCCATGACCAGTCATTGTTCTTGATTACATCGGCCGACAAAGTCAATTCTAAACCTCGGTTCGTCATTTTTCCGTTGTTGATGGAATAGGTACTGTATCCCCATCCTTCTGTAGGTACTCCGTTGGTATTGGCCAGCAAATCCGTACCCAGCTTGTTATAATATTCAATTGAACCATTCAACCGGTTACCCAGCAAGGCAAAATCCACACCGATATTCAGTGTCGTAGTCTTTTCCCAGCGTAAGTTCGGATTCGGGCGACTGGAGATTGTTCCCTGAATACCTCCCACCTGATTATTGGTATTATAATAAGCAATCATGTAAGGAGCCGAATCCTTGGCAATATTACCTCCGATACCATAACTTGCACGCAGCTTCAGCATATTCACCCACGGCACCTGGAAAAACTTTTCCTCGCTGATGTTCCATCCGGCACCTACCGACCAGATAGGACGCTTCTGATACTTAGAACCCGTAGAGAACAAATTGGTCTTATCCCAACGGATGCTTCCGCTCACCATGTATTTTCCATCGTAGGTATAAGCTGCATTGCTATACACAGATACGTAACGGTTTACCAGCTCACGGATGTAGGACATATCCTGCTGTCCAAAAGAGCCGTATCCCCATTGACCACGGAAACCGCTCAACTGTCCGGCATTAACTAAACTGTAGGTCAGCAATTGAGGATCGTAATTATATAACGTACGGTCATTGTAATCCAATTTATTTTCCCGGGTTTCCGTACCCAAAATCATGGTTACATCGTGTACCTCGGCAAACGTCTTGTTGAAGTCCAGCTGCTGCCGGAAATCATAAGCATGTGTCGTATTGGAAGAAGTAAAGAAAATGTTTCCATACGGCAGGGCAAATGTCGATGTACCGTCGTTGTTGGAAGTAGAGAACGTGTTAACCTTGTTGCGTACCTCGTATGAATCCTTGCTTTTCAATTGTTCGGTCTTATATTCTGCATACTCGTACTGGAAAGAAGCCGTATACTTCAGCCAGTCGGTAAACTTGAACGACAGACGGGCAAACGTACGGTTGCTGAAATCCTGATTCTTGGTCTGGTTCATTTTGATTTCATCCAGCGGCGTAATATCCAGATTATACAATCCGTTATTATGCAGCAGATTCAAATCGTACAAACTATAACGGTCTGCTTCTGTATTCGTGTAATTCGTACCGTCACTGTTTACCAGACCGTCGTAAGGCATATAAGTATATCCCGGTGAGAAAAGGCTATAAGACTGCGTGGTACCCTTGCCATAATTCAGATACGTACCCACATCCAACGTCAGCCAGGAAGTCAGCTTCGTGGAATTCTGTAAATTGATGCCGATGGTTCTGTTCTCGGAATATTTATCCTCCAGCTGATTGTTACGATAAGAAACAGAAGCATTGAAAGTATTCTTTTCCGTACCTTTCCCGATATTCAGGTTATACTGCTGAGAGAAAGGATTACGCTTGCCGTACTTCTCGATGTCCCGATAATAGCGATAACCCTGCGAAGCCAGTCCAGCCAGATTACTTTCCATCTGATCCTTGGAAATATGTCCGGCATAATAATTCAGAATATTCCGTATGCCGAGTGTAGGATAAGACATATTGTCGAGTACCGTCTGCGCATAACTTTGCGCATCGGTTCCGCTCAGATGAGGATTCTGGGCCGCCCATTCCCGTTCCAATTCCATCATGGTAGCCGAACTGGCCAAGTATTTGTCGGCATACGTATCGTAAGGCTGCACGGTCAGCGTAGCAGAGAAAGACACGTTCAGCTCGTCCTTCTTGGCCCGCTTGGTCGTAATCACCACCACGCCGTTTGCTGCACGAGCTCCATAAATGGAAGTAGCAGCCGCATCTTTCAAGACCGTAATGCTTTCAATATCTTCCATATTCAGGTCGGGCACACTTTCCACCCAGTTCCCGTACCCGTCGTTTGTCGTCTTTTCCACCGGAAATCCGTCAATGACATACAGCGGAGTTGTCAGTCCGTTCATAGAAGTCACCCCTCGAATTTTTCCGTCACTGTATCCGGCTACACGTCCCTCCAGCATGGAACTCATATCGTTCAAACGCTGCGTTTCCAGTTTCTTGGCATCCACCTTCGAGAATGCTCCTGTAGCACGTTCCTTGGAAATGGTCTGATAACCGGTCACCACTACTTCGTCAAGCAATTCGGTAGAAGGCTGAAGAACAATGTAATAATCCTGAGCCGAAGTCAATTTGATTCGCTGAGACTTATATCCCAGATAAGAAGCCTCTATTTCCTTTGTTTCATCCGGAAGAGTCAGAGTGAAATGTCCCTGCATATCCGTTATAACAGCTACAACCGAACCACCGGAATTTTCATTCACCTGCTTGACATGTGCCGCAGGAAGCGGTTCCTTGTTTTCATCTACTACAATGCCATGAATAGTACGTTCACCCCTCGCATAAGCCGAAGCCGAAAATAATATCCACATAGCACACAATAGCAGAAAGCCCATTTTGAGCCGAATGTCGTGCAATACGTTTTTTTCCATACTATATCTTTTTTAGAGGTTTATAGACTGAGTTTCCATACACTTTTACAATTCTCTCATCGCAAAAATGTAAAAAAAAGATATAATATTGACAAGAAGCACGCATCCAAATTCGACAATTGTCGCATGAGGATAACATTTTGACACAAAAAGAATCTTTCAGGTATTATTATGCATAGACATTACCTTATTACGATACTGCTTGGGAGGAATGCCTACCGTATTCTGGAATATCTTATAGAACGTGCTCATGGAACTAAAACCGACTTCGGCAGCCACAGCCTTGAGCGGAATGTCATTCTTCGGGTCACTCAACAGACGAATGGCTTCATTAATCCGGTAATTATTGATATACTGAGTAAAATTCTGCTGAGTCTGTTCGTTGATGACCTGCGACAGATAAGTCCGGTTCGTCCCCAACAAATCGGCCACCCGCTCCTTTGTCAGCAGGTTCTCCTTGTAAACCTCCTCTTCCTGCATCAGTCTTTCCAGACGCTGGAACAAAGACATTTTCTTCTCGCTCGTCAAGGAAGAAGCCGCATACTTCTCACTTACCGAAGGAGGTAATGCGGAAGCTGTTTCCTCCTGTTGTTTCCGAAGAGAAGAAATGACATCCTTCAACTGCTGTTCTTTGCGAATGGACTCCTGATACTGACGGACAATGTTGGTGTACAACTGATTCTGTCTCTTATACCGATACCATAAAGCGAAAATCACCAGCAAAACAATAATCAGAATGCCAATGAGAGCCTGCTCTTTTTTCTCCTTTTGTAACAACACCAACTTGTTCTTTCGGATTTCATTTGCCTGATGTTCCGTATCGTACTTGATACGCAGTTCGCTCAGAACCTTCTCTTTATCCGTATTGAAAATGCTGTCGGTTTCCTGCTGAAGCTTGCGCTGCCAGGACAATGCCTCGACATATTTTCCCATATTTTCGTAACAGACAGACAACGTATTGATGACCTTGTTCCGATAAATCTCGCAATTTTCTGTCTTGGTGAGCGACAGAGCCTGAAACAATAAATCGATGGCCTGCTGGTTTTTCCCTTCTTCTGCCAAAGCGATGGCATATTCATTCAGCAGCAATACCTTATACGAGGTCTGATTTTTGTCATTCAACGCCAGACCTTCCTTATAATATTCGATGGCTTGCTGCCGGTTGCCTTTGGCAAACTCAATCATTCCATAGATGGCATACACATTTCCCTGATTGTAATACTCATTCTGTTTCATGATGAACTCCGCTTCCTTGATATACGGTAAAGCCTTGTCGTAGTCATGAAGCAGATAGTACATATACGATGTATTTAATGCCCCAATAAAAATAAGATAAGCCGAATTTAAATCATGCCCCATCTCATAAACCTGCAAAGAGTAATCAAGCCCTGCCGGATCTTCCTTCAAAAAATAGATACTGGAAATATTCCCAAGCAAGAGGGCTTCCAGTTCTTTATACTGACACCGGTGCGCCGCTTCTATTCCTTCGAAAAAGTAATGCAGGGCAGAATAATAGTCCTTATGAATATTGCTGGCATACAGTCCCATCCCGTTATACACAGAACACAAGGCAGAATCATTTTTCTCGCTTTCTCCTATCAGCATGGCCTGCCCCAGGTGATTGATAGCCGTACTATCCCCCAACATGAGATACGCCTGTCCCAGTGCGATATGCGCGTACAGAGCACTGAACTTGTAGTCTCTCTTCTCATATCCCAGCTTGAAAAGCTTCTCTCCGTATTCTATAGCCTTCTGGTAATCCGCCTTATGCAAGTAAAGGAAACACAGTTCCTTCAAGGCCCGTACATCTTCAGGATGGCGCTTCAATATCTTTTCCTGCTGCTGAATAGCAGGAAAAATGGTTTCTTGCGCAACAATCTGAACTGACACCCAAATGCACAAGAAAACAATTATGATATGCCTAGCTTCGAATCTCATCCGGTACTCTCTATATTCAATATGACATTTTCTCAAATTTCCTAACGGCTTTTCTCACATTTTGATGCCATCTAAATCAATCAAAAGTCTTTTTGCTAACTTTAGCCGTTATTCTATGCCATGCAAACTTACGGAAAAACTCTGGAATATCCGACGAATTGCAGCAGATTAACGCAACAGAATTTGAGAATTAGAGAGTTAGAAGAAAATTGCAGAAGTTGGGCAAACAGTTGAAAACCGTCTTAAAGCAGATTAAAGCAAAAGAACGGTTTCCTAATCATTACCTGATGAAAGTGCAGATTTAACAGTTCCTACTTCATTTTGCGGCGTTCTGCATAGGTTCACCCAAACAGATTAGAGTAAATATATAAAATTATGCCCCCAAAAAAGGCCCTAATAATCTTCTTTATTATTAAGCATATTATTATGACTTTATATTACATTTGTAAACAAAGTGATTTATTCTACTTATAGATATTCTGCATATTGCTAACTTTAAACATAGAATAGAACATGAGCTATCTTATTAAGGAACAAAAAATACATAAAAGTACTTTTTACCATTATTGTAATGATAAAATTACACTTCCATATCGTATGCGAGCATATATAGATTCAAATTCTGAAGAGTTCAAACACATGACTATGGAAGATAAACTATGCAATTTAGGGTTTGCTGTGACAAGAGATTTTAATCTATATGCAGAAATTAAGAGAGATATAAGTGAACATATAAAAGACACTCAATATTGGAATTATGAAGATACCGTAAAGAAATCGTTGTTTTCTTACATAGATTATCTGAGAGAAACTGAGAACCTTTTAACAGAAATCCTATTGGGGCAGAAAGAAGTTGATTTAATTCAGCTTGTAAATTTACTAATCGAAGAAATTTTACTTCGTTATAACGAATGTCCAGACATGAATTCGAAAGAATACACTATAAACTTTATAAGTATTCCTATAGACTATACAGCTGTAATAAATCGTTATAATATAAAGTATTCAGACGATAAGCTATCATGTTATAATTATTTATTAACGTCCCAAGAATCAATAAGCAAAGCTTCTATTAGCAAAGACTATATCCTATATCTAAATCGCTGGAAAGAATTGTTGCCTAAACTATCAGGATATGACCTTTATTTTGCTTATGATATGGTATTTCCCAGTGATGAAGAATATGTCTCTGCATATAATAAGAAACAAAAAGATAAACCTGCTAAACAGTTAGTTTTAAATGTTCCTCCTGAGCCTTGGAGTGGAAATATTCTTAATTCCAAATTAGTCATACTCTCTTTGAATCCCGGATATGTAGAACATCTAAATAAGAATCTTGCAAATATGTTCAAGCCTCAGATGGCTGAAGAAATTATGGAAGATAAAAGAAAGGTGCTGTCTATGGAAGGTTGTACATTTGACTATTATGAGCCTACACGAATATTAAGCGATTATTATTGGCGAAAGAATATTCTTCCTTTAGGAATTGCTGTTTATGGAGAGCGGGATAAGGAAAAAATCTTTAATCAGATTTCTTTATGTCAATATCTTGCATATACATCATTGGAGGCTCCTTCCATAAAAAAATTATTTCCATCTCAAAGATTTACCAAAATGGTATTACTATATTTGGCAACTTCTTTAAAAGATGTCAAGTTTCTTGTACTTCGTGCTTCAACACAATGGAAAACATTAATGGGAGAAGGCTTATGGAATTATCTTCTATATAACAACAGATTATTAGTTAGTGAGCATTACCGTAATCAATGCCTAACAGAGAAAAATATCGGTATTGAAAATTATAAGATAATTGTCGAACATTTAAAGAATCACTAAATGAAAGACTTACAACGATTGCAAAATGCTCTTGAACAGTTTATACCAGCTAATACAATTAACGAACTTACGAAACAATTTAAGGACATTGCTCAAATTGTATTTAATGGACGTTATGTCGTAAATGGTGAATACGAGATTTATCCAATCGATATTGAATTCTACTTCCATGATGAAGAGAATAAAAGCATCATTGAGCCTCGAATGTATCATAAAGGAGATGTCCCTTATTTCCCTGTAGGAGCAGTTTGTCCAAATAGGTCTGGTGTTGACATGACTTTTGAACGTGAAGGGAAATATCGTGCATCATTCCTTATACGAGGATACACATATAAATCCTTAGTCAAGGATGATGAAAAAACCTACACAAATAAAGCTTCCCAAAAATTGAAAGAAGGAGAAATAGATAAATTCAAGCCACAATACTTATGGGAAGATTTATTTGGTAACACATCGATTTTTGAAAATGGATTATCTATTGTTTGGAAAGATAACGAAAATTATAATGAGGTGCATATTAAATCTTCTGCTAGAATAAATGTTCCAATAATAGAAGGTGAAGAAACCGATCGTATGTGGCGTTTTACTAATCTTGATGCAAATCAACAATGAAAATCGTAAAACAAACTATGGACTATGTGTTTTTTTCGGATAATCTAAAACGATATTATCCGAAAATATACAATGAATTGACTGAAATATTGTCAAAACACAATGTATGTTACGGCACTTTGAAAGGAACAGCCGATTATTGGTGTAGAGATTATATGCCAGTACAAATAGGTAGTAATTCTTTTGTTCAGTTTCAATACCATCCTGACTATCTGAAAGGACTTCGTGATTATGAAACTCCTACAGAAACATCTATTGAACTAGCTAAAACGTTACTGCCAAATTCTTCAATATTTGTTTCTTCTATTGTGGCTGATGGTGGAAACTTTACCTTTGCTTCTATTAAAAAAGGTAGAGAATATATACCAGTTGTTATAATGACGGAGAAAATATTTATCGAAAATCCTGATATGGATAACAAAGATCTCGTTTCGCAGTTGGAAAAGTTATTTCCCAATCATAAGTTCTTATTTTTACCTTGGGATAGGAATGATACTTGTGGTCATACAGATGGGATTTTACATGCTGTTGGAAGTAATAAAGTATTAGTGAATCTGAAAGTTTATCCTGATGATATTGCTGCTAAAATGAGAAGTAAATTAGAATCATACTTTAAAGTTATCGATTTAGAGCTAAGTAATTATCATAATATGAGTTGGGCCTATATAAATATGATTCATACTCAAAATGTGATAATAGTTCCAGGTGTAGGACTTTCCACAGATGAAGAAGCTTTGAAATGTATAAAAAAACTGTTTCCAGAGTATGAGGATAAAATTTATCAAGTGCAGATGCCATCTATCGTCAAAAGAGGGGGAGGAGCTTTAAATTGCCTTTCATGGACTTTTACTATATAAGAATTAGAATCAAACACTAAAATAAATAGTAGAAACGGGCAACATTACAGCCGCCACACAAACACAATAGTCGCACTGCTCCACTGAGAGGAGGCAGATATCAACGTACACGATGCAAACTGGTTATGACAGTGAGTTTTATCGGAATCTCAAAAGAGAAAAAAGAACTTGTCGAGAACTTCTCGGGAAAACGTCCCGACGTTTCTAAAAAATTTGTACAAATTCTTAGAAAATTTGTACAAATTTTCTGCCGGACTTGCGGAGAGCATTTTTCCTCCCTGCCGGATGCTTATGCAAACGTCAGCTGAAAAGCAGCATGATATTGAGTACGGAAACGACGATGGCAATGGTGTAAAGCACAAACGTACTCCACCGAGAGTTGGCATACTGCCCCATGACGCGCCGTGACGAGGTGAGCGACAGTTGCAAAAAGACGGTAAAAGGCAACTGGATGCTCAGTACCATCTGCGAAATAATCAGTCCCTGAAACGGATTGTCGATGAACAGGATAATCACCAGTGCCAGTCCCAGCGACAGCAGAACACCTATTCGCGAGTGAATGTCGCGGATATGATAGGCTTCTCCGAAGATGCCGGCAAAGATAGAACCTGCCGCCATCCCACTGGTAACGGTCGACGAGATACCTGCCATGAGCAATGCCAAAGCAAAGATGGTACCTGCCTGACTGCCTAACAGGGGGTCGAGCAACGATTTTGCCTGCTGAAGTTCTTCCACCGGGGTGCCGTGTGCAAAGAAAGTGGTGGCTGCCAGCAGAATCATGGCGCTGTTAATGGCCCAGCCTATGCCCATCGACAGCAGCGTATCGTAGAATTCGTACTTCAAATGTTTCTTGATGGCTTGTTCGTCCTCCTTATTATATTCCCGGCTCTGCACCACTTCCGAATGAAGAAACAGGTTGTGCGGCATGACGACTGCTCCCAGTACACTCATGATGATGAGCATGCTTCCCTGCGGAATGCTCGGCGTAACCCACGAACGGGCAGCCAGTCCCCAGTCGACATCGACCAGAAAGAGTTCGTAGAGGAAAGAAAGGCCGATCACCGATACGAAGGCGATGATGCCCCGCTCGATACGTTTGTACGAATTGGTGAAAAGCAGTATCAGCACAAACACCGTCGTCAGGATGGCTCCAACGATAATCGGTATGCCGAACAGCATTTCCAAAGCGATGGCTCCTCCCAGTATTTCTGCCAGCGACGTAGAGATACTTGCCAGCACGGCACTGCCTAAGATGGGACGCGCTATCCACTTCGGCGTATATTTGTTGGCAGCCTCGCTCAGACACAGGCCGGTTACGATACCCAGATGCGCTACGTTGTGCTGAAGCACAATCAGCATGACGGTGGAAAGTGTCACGACCCACAACAGTGCGTAGCCGTAATCGGAACCCGCCGCAAAGTTCGATGCCCAGTTTCCCGGGTCGATAAATCCCACGGTAACCAGCAGTCCGGGACCGATATACTTGAATATATCCAGACCACCCAAATAGCGCTGGTGGTCTTTCCGCTTTAATTCCCTTAACAGATTCTTCCACATAGTGTATTTTCTTTTCGTGTAATAATGATATTACAATTCACCCCGCTTAAAAGTTCAGTCTAATCGAAATCAAAATTGAGCGTAAGCTGGCGTTCGTCCGTGCATTTCTTGGGTTTCGGCACGAGCAGTTTCCGTACTCCCTGCGGAGTAAGTTCGTTTATCGTCTTGTCGGGCAGCTCGTTGCACGTAATAAAATAGCGAGCCTTCTTCATGACGGCACCCATTTTCTTCAGTTCGTAGAAGCCGATGCGCGAGAAACGGCGCGACAAGACAATCATCTTGGCCGAACGTACCCCGATGCCCGGCACACGAAGCAGGGTTTCATAGTCCGCCGTATAGATGTTGACGGGGAAAAACTCGGGATGCTTCAATGCCCACGCCAGCTTGGGATCGACTTCCAAATCGAGGTCCGGACTGGCCTCATCTACCAGTTCGTCTACCCGGAACTGATAAAAACGCAGCAGCCAGTCGGCCTGATACAGACGGTTCTCGCGTACCAGAGGCGGTTGTTTCAGGGCAGGCAGACGCTTGTCGTAAGTATTGACGGAAATATATCCCGAATAATACACACGTTTCATGGTAGGCTGGGCGTAAAGGGCGGAGGAAACCTTCAGAATGTCGCGATCGCTCTCCGAGGTGGCCCCGACAATCATCTGCGTACTCTGTCCCGCAGGTGCAAAACGTGGCGCACGGCGGTGATGTTTCCGTTCTTCCGCGCTTTCGAGAGCTCCCTCACGAATGTATTTCATAGGCAGATACACGCTGCGATGGTCTTTCTCGGGAGCCAGCATCTTGAGATTTGCTTCGGTAGGGATTTCGAGGTTCACGCTCAGACGGTCGGCATACAGTCCGGCTTCTCGCACCAGCTCCCTGCTGGCTCCAGGGATGCTTTTCAGGTGAATATAGCCGTTGAAGCGATGAACCGTACGCAAGTCTTTTGCCACCCGCACCAGACGTTCCATGGTGTAATCGGGATTACGTACCACACCCGAGCTCAGGAACAGTCCCTCGATATAGTTCCGGCGGTAAAACTCCATGGTCAGGTCCACCAGTTCGCTCACCGACAGAGTGGCACGCGGTATGTCGTTGCTGATACGATTGATACAATAGGCACAATCGTATATGCAGTAGTTGGTAAGCATGACCTTGAGCAGCGAAATGCACCTGCCGTCTTCGGCAAAGCTATGGCAGATACCCCACCCTCCTACGGTATTTCCTACCCCGCCGGAGGCATTGCGCCGTACGGTTCCGCTGGAAGAGCACGATACATCGTATTTGGCCGACTCTGCCAGCACTTTAAGTTTATGCAAGACTTGCTCGTTCATTTGTATTTCACTCCTATTTTCGCAGTTGTATAAATATGGTAAAAGTAGACATCCTGTGCGAGCTGTGCAAATCTTTACTGATTTTTTGTAACTTTGCAGCCAAATTTATAAAGCGATATAAAAAGTTATGTGGTTACTATTGGCCTTTTGCTCGGCTGCATTGCTGGGCTTTTACGACGTATTCAAGAAAAAGTCACTGAATAACAATGCGGTGCTTCCGGTACTGGCTCTCAATACGTTGTTTTCAAGTCTTATTTTTCTTCCGTTCATTCTGCTGTCGCACTTCGCGCCGCAGACCTTGCAGGGTTCTCTTTTCTATGTGCCCGATCTGGGAGGATGGGAGGTTCACAAATTCATTCTGCTGAAGTCGCTTATCGTTTTGTCTTCGTGGACATTCGGTTATTTCGGCATGAAGCATCTGCCACTTACCCTTGTGGGACCTATCAATGCCACGCGTCCGGTCATGACGCTCGTGGGTGCGATGCTGATTTTCGGTGAACGCCTCAACCTGTATCAGTGGATCGGTGTGCTCATGGCGATTATCTCATTCTTCATGCTGAGTCGTTCGGGCAAGAAAGAGGGTATCGATTTCACGCACAACCGCTGGATCTGGTTTGTGGTGCTGGCTGCCGTGCTGGGAACGGTAAGCGGACTGTACGATAAATTCCTGATGGGACGGTTCAACAACATGCAGGTGCAGGCATGGTACAACATCTACCAGTTCTTCCTGATGGGCGGCGTGCTGATGTTTCTGTGGTGGCCCAAGCGCAAGACTTCGACTCCTTTCCACTGGGACTGGTGCATCATTCTGATTTCTGTCTTCCTCTCGGCTGCCGACTTTGTGTATTTCTATGCGCTGACTATGGAGGACTCCATGATTTCCATCGTTTCGATGGTACGCCGCGGCAGCGTCATCGTATCGTTCTTGTTCGGGGCTATGCTGTTCCACGAAAAGAACCTGAAGAGCAAAGTTATCGACCTGATTCTGGTATTGATTGGTATGTTCTTCCTCTATCTGGGAAGCCGCTAAAACCGATGGCTCAGGCATAAAAAAACGTCCCGACGAATGGGAAGAAACATCGGCATGTTTCACTTCATTCGTCGGGACGTTTTTTTATCTTATCGGCACGTTATCCTGCCATCACCAAGATGAGCAGCTGAGCCGTAAGGATTCGCAAGAACATGGCAAGCGGATATACGGTAGAATATCCTACTGCCGGAGCATCGTTTCCAGAAATCTGGTTGGCATAAGCCAAGGCAGGTGGATCGGTATTGCTACCGGCTATCAGACCCATCAGGGTGAAATAGTTAATCTTATGCCGCCAGCGGGCTATCATTCCGATAATCAGCAAAGGAAGGAATGTTATCAGGAAGCCGATGCCTACGTACAACAATCCATCACCTTCTACTACTGTCTGGACAAAATTGCCTCCCGCCTTGATGCCGACACTGGCAAGGAACAACACCAATCCCACTTCACGCAACATCAGATTGGCACTCATGGTGGTATAGGTTACCAGCTTGACCTTGTGTCCGAAACGTCCGATCAGAATAGAAACAATCAGCGGACCACCTGCAAGACCCAGCTTCACCGGAGTAGGCATACCCGGCAATGCGATAGAAAGACTACCGAACAAGATACCACAGAAGATACCGATGAAGATTGTCACGATGTTCGGATGATCCAGACGCTTCAACTGGTTACCCAGCAAATCGGCAACTCGCTCGATGGCATCCTGCGGACCGACAACCATGACACGGTCGCCCACCTGAAGAATCAACTGTCGGGCAGCAAACAAGTCCATACCGGAACGGTTGACACGCGTTACGTTTACGCCATACATGCTGCTGAAATGAAGCTCACCCAGTGTCTTTCCGTTTATGGCAGGCTGAGTGACCAGGATACGGCGAGAAACCATCGGCTTGTCTTGTTTGCTCTGGTTGTCCCAGTCGATGTTTTCTACCTTCGAGCCGATGAACGCCTGTATTGCCTCCGAATCGTCTTCGGCGCAGACAATGTTCATTTCATCGCCCAGACGCAACACGGTATCAGCGTTTGGAATGTGTACGTGTCCGTCCTGCAAAATACGGGAGCAGACAAAATCTCTCGCCAGGAAGTTCTGTACCTGCGAAAGCTTCTTCCCGCTCAAAGCCGCATTTTCTACCTTTAAGGCAATGTTGTAGGGTTTCAGGTGCGGGTTGGCTTCTTCCTCTTTCTGAATATCATCCGCTTCCTTGTCGAGGTTCACCCGACAGATATATCGGATAACAATCAGCGAAAGAATGATACCCATGACACCCAGCGGGTAAGCACAGGCGTAACCCATCGCAATTTCAGGTCCCTGATAATGCAGTTGCTGCAAAGCCTCGTTGGCAGCACCCAGTCCCGGAGTGTTCGTCACAGCTCCACAAAGAATACCTACCATCATCGGAATATCTACCCGCCCTTGCAAAGCGTAATAGATAATCAGGGCCACTGCAATATTCAGCGCGACGATACCCATGGCCAGCATGTTCAGCCTGATTCCTCCTTTTTTGAAAGACGAGAAGAAGGAAGGACCGACTTGCAAGCCTATACAAAACACAAACAGAATCAATCCGAAATCCTGCAAGAAGGAAAGAATGGACTGATTTCCTGTAAATCCGAAGTGTCCGGCAAGGATTCCCACAAAAAGGACGAAAGTAACGCCCAGGGAGATGCCGAAGACTTTGATTTTTCCCAATAAAACTCCGGCGGCAATCACAAATGCATACAATGCGACAATGTGTGCTATGGAGTCGGGATTAGTTAACAAATCTTGTAGCCAATTCATAATATTATTTTTTAAGCGTCACAAATGTAGACAATTAAAAAGAATCGGTCAAACATTGAATCTAAAAAAATACTCACTTTTTGGCGCGATGTGCAATAAATTTGTATATTTGCCTCGCACGGGTTCCAACCTCCGTGCCAACTAACTTAAATCATAATATCATAAACACTCATTCACTATGGCAGATAGTAAAGAAAAACTCTTTTCAGATTTTCCTCCCGTATCGACACAAGAATGGATGGATAAAATCATGGTCGACTTGAAAGGAGCCGATTACGAAAAGAAACTGGTGTGGAAAACTAACGAAGGATTTAAAGTAAAACCCTTTTATCGCCAGGAGGATTTGGAAGGTCTGAAAACAACGGAAGGACTTCCTGGAGAATTTCCATTTATAAGAGGTAATAAAAAGAACGACAATACCTGGTACATCCGGCAGGACATACAGGTAGAAGATCCGGCAGAAGCCAACAAAAAGGCACTCGACTTACTGAACAAGGGTATCGACTCGCTGGGATTTCACATCAAGGCCAAGGATTTGAATGCTGAATATATCGCCGTTTTATTGAAAGATATTTGCTGCGACTGCATAGAACTTAATTTCACGACTTGCCAGCGTCATACGGTTCAACTGGCGGAACTGCTCGTTGCTTATTTCAAGGAAAAAGGATATGATCCGGAAAAGCTGTACGGCTCGCTGAACTTTGACCCGATAGGCAAAATGCTGCAAAAAGGAAAAGATGTCAGCCCGATTATATCGCAAGCCAAGAATCTGGTGGAGGTACTGGCCGACTATCCTCACTTCCGCTGCATCGCCGTCAATTCTCTTCAGCTGAACAATGCGGGAGCTTATATTTATCAGGAACTGGGTTATGCCCTGGCCTGGGGTAACGAATACCTGAGCCGCCTGACTGAAGCCGGAGTACCTGTCGATCTGGCTGCGAAGAAAATCAAATTCAATTTCGGCATCAGTTCCAACTATTTTATGGAAATTGCCAAATTCCGTGCGGCACGTATGTTATGGGCAGACATCGTAAAGGCTTACAATCCTCAATGTGAATGTGCCTGCAAAATGGTGGCTCATGCTGAAACATCCAGCTTCAACCTGACATTGTTTGATGCACATGTAAACTTGCTTCGTACGCAGACTGAAGCTATGAGTGCTGCCATCGCCGGCGTAAACTCCATTACGGTTAGTCCGTTCGACAAGACCTACGAAACTCCCAATGATTTTTCGGAACGTATTGCACGCAACCAGCAGTTGCTGCTGAAAGAGGAATCGCACCTGAACCGCATTGTCGATCCGGCAGGTGGTTCTTATTATATTGAGAACCTGACTGTTTCTATCGCCAAACAGGCATGGGACCTGTTCCTTCAGGTAGAAGATGCGGGAGGCATGGTACAGTCTGTTCTGACTGAGCAGATACAGAATGCTGTAAATGCCAGCAACAAGGCACGCCACGAGGCGGTTTCCAAACGTAAGGAAATCTTGCTGGGTACCAATCAATATCCTAACTTTAACGAACTGGCGGGAGATAAGGCTCCGCTGGAGCACAAATGTGGCTGCGGAGGCGGACATTCTCACGACGAAGAGGCTTCTTTCGCCAAACTGGAAACCAGCCGTGCAGCCAGTGAGTTTGAGGCTCTCCGCTTGCAGACTGAACATTCCGGCAAGCGTCCGAAGGCATTTATGCTGACTATCGGTAACCTTGCCATGCGTCAAGCTCGTGCTCAGTTCTCTTGCAACTTCCTGGCTTGTGCCGGATATGAGGTTATCGACAATCTGGGATTCCCGACCGTAGAGGAAGGTGTGGAAGCAGCCATGAAAGCTCATGCCGACATCGTTGTAATCTGTTCGAGCGATGATGAGTATGCCGAATACGCCATTCCAGCATTCAAGGCAGTAAACGGCAGAGCCATGTTTATCGTGGCAGGAGCTCCTGCCTGCATGGAAGAGCTGAAAGCTGCCGGCATAGAGAACTTTATCCATGTACGCTGCAACGTATTGGAGACCTTGAAAGAATATAATGAAAAGTTAGGAATTAAGTAATGCTATGAAACCGAATTTTAAAAATATCGACATATATGCCGGATTCCATCCTCAAAATGGTATGGAATGGCAAAAGGCCAATGACATCAAAGCCAATTGGAGAACACCGGAACAGATTCAGGTGAAACCGGTTTATACGAAAGAAGACCTGGAGGGCATGGAGCACTTGAACTATGCTGCGGGTATTCCTCCTTACCTGAGAGGTCCGTACTCGATGATGTATACTTTCCGTCCGTGGACAATCCGCCAGTATGCGGGTTTCTCTACTGCCGAGGAATCGAACGCTTTTTACCGTCGTAATCTGGCTTCCGGTCAGAAAGGTCTGTCGGTTGCCTTCGACCTTCCGACTCACCGTGGTTACGACCCCGATCATCCGCGTGTAGTAGGCGACGTAGGTAAGGCAGGTGTTTCTATCTGCTCGCTGGAAAACATGAAGGTATTGTTCGACGGTATTCCACTGAACAAGATGTCTGTTTCCATGACCATGAACGGAGCCGTACTGCCTATCATGGCGTTCTACATCAATGCGGGACTGGAACAGGGTGCCAAGCTGGAAGAAATGGCAGGTACCATCCAGAACGATATTCTGAAAGAATTCATGGTGCGTAATACTTATATTTATCCACCTGCCTTCTCCATGAAGATTATTTCGGATATTTTTGAATATACATCTCAGAAGATGCCGAAATTCAATTCAATCTCTATCTCGGGTTATCACATGCAGGAAGCAGGTGCCACTGCCGACATCGAACTGGCTTATACCCTTGCCGACGGTCTGGAATATCTGCGCGCCGGTGTAGCTGCGGGTATCGACATCGATGCTTTCGCTCCTCGTCTGTCGTTCTTCTGGGCTATCGGTATGAATCATTTCATGGAAATTGCCAAGATGCGTGCCGCACGTATGCTGTGGGCCAAGATTGTGAAGCAGTTCCATCCGAAGAATCCGAAATCGCTTGCACTGCGTACACACTCACAGACTTCGGGATGGTCGCTCACGGAACAGGATCCGTTCAACAACGTAGGACGTACTTGTATCGAAGCGATGGCTGCTGCATTGGGACATACCCAGTCACTGCATACCAACGCGCTGGACGAAGCAATTGCCCTGCCGACCGACTTCTCCGCACGTATCGCACGTAATACACAGATTTATATTCAGGAAGAAACTCAGATATGCAAGAATGTTGACCCGTGGGGTGGTTCTTATTATGTGGAAGCGCTGACCAACGAACTGGCTCACAAGGCATGGGAGCATATTCAGGAAATTGAGAAACTGGGCGGTATGGCCAAGGCTATCGAAACCGGTATTCCGAAAATGCGTATCGAAGAAGCGGCTGCCCGCACACAGGCTCGTATCGACTCGGGCGAACAGACCATCGTGGGTACGAACAAGTATCGTCTGGAGAAGGAAGACCCGATCGATATTCTGGAAGTAGACAATACGGCTGTGCGTCAGGAACAGATAGAAAACTTACGCCGTCTGCGCGAAGGAAGAAATCAGGCTGAGGTGGACAAAGCACTGGAAGCTATTACCGAATGTGTACGTACCGGCAAAGGCAACTTGCTGGAACTGGCTGTGGAAGCAGCCCGCGTACGTGCCACACTGGGAGAAATATCCGACGCGTGCGAAAAGGTTGTAGGACGTTATAAAGCAGTAATCAGAACTATTTCAGGCGTGTATTCATCAGAAAGTAAAAAGGATGCAGATTTCGCAAAAGCTTGCGAACTGACCGAAGAATTTGCAAAGAAGGAAGGTCGCCGTCCGCGTGTAATGATTGCCAAGATGGGACAGGACGGACACGACCGTGGCGCGAAGGTAGTTGCTACCGGTTTTGCCGACTGTGGTTTCGACGTGGATATGGGACCGTTGTTCCAGACTCCGGAAGAGGCCGCACGTGAAGCCGTAGAAAACGACGTACATGCAGTAGGTGTTTCTTCACTGGCTGCCGGACACAAGACGTTGATTCCGCAGATTATCGCGGAACTGAAACGTTTGGGACGTGAAGATATTCTGGTATTTGCCGGAGGTGTCATCCCGGCACAGGATTATGACTTCCTGTACAAGGCTGGAGTCATGGCTATCTTCGGCCCGGGTACTTCCGTTGCCAAATCAGCTTGTCAAGTAATGGAACTGTTGCTCGAAAACGTTGAAGAATAAAATCCAAACGGTCTGCTGCAAATGGACAAGGTATCATCAGAGAGGTAATGAAATACTTGCTTCTCTGATGCATAATAAGGACAAACGAAAACCAGGCAGACATAAGACCTGAAAATAAAGATGTATTGTCAAGACCCAGACCCAGTAAAAACGAGTATTTAATCTGATCTGTAAAGATGAGTTTTAATCTGAAAAGAATACATCCTTAAAGACAAAAGAAAGAGTCGTATCATTTTCTCAAAGACAGAATTTGATACGACTCTTTCTGATTTTGTAGGGATATTCAGTAAATGTCCCCAAAATAAGATGGCATATGAAATGATTATGGTCTATCATCTTCATATGCCATTTTTTATTGTCATTTTTCCATGTATTCTCACATAATTCTATCCGTCAGGACATGACACTTCTGAAGAAGCCAGATGACCTCTTCCGATTCCGTCAGTAAAATCATATCATGCCGCTTTAACCGTCCTGTTCCTGATCTTGTCAATCATCAGTACGGCATTTGCCGTATGTATTCCGAAGAAAATCCATAGGATTTCCGTCCTCCTGTTCCGTGCCTTTACCCTGGAGAGCGAGTAATGCTGCTTCTGTGTGCCGAAGCTTCCTTCAAGCCGGGTGGCCCTCTCCCTTGAAAGTTCGCTTCTGAGAACCTTCCTCAAGGATTCATCCCTGGCCGCCCTTCCCTTGCGTACGAAGGACGTGGAGATTCCGTATTTCGTGCAGAACTTCCTGCCCCGGTTATTGGCATATATGGAATCGACTGCTACGCATCTTACCCTCACGTTCATGAGCTTCTGCTGCATGCGGATGCAGTCCTTCAGGCGTATCCCCTCGTTGAAAGCCTTGAACGAGAGGTGTTCGATGAACGATATGCCGTCTATCTGTAT